>Ga0326511_10003267_pt1 | contig 13055 bp, 16 predicted proteins | sample 0_2496_0518_D_FD_203701 | JGI IMG/M metagenome (GOLD analysis project Ga0326511, IMG submission 203701) | Bovine rumen microbial communities from UC Davis, California, United States - 0_2496_0518 | ecosystem: Host-associated > Mammals > Digestive system > Stomach > Rumen | place: USA... | reverse complement strand
ATTTCCTTGTAGATTTCCATACACTGTGTTTCATACCAACGACGAATTGTCCACTCAGAATATTTTTCATTTGGGAAGTTTCTGTCGATTTCATCAACAAGCAACCAAAGTTCAACTTGAATACGCCAAGTTGCAATCGCATCCATCGTTGCGTATTTTGACAAAATCTCTGTTGGGATTTTTGTATAGTCATCACACTTTGTTTCTTTCTTCCATTTATCAAGTTTGATGTCATAGCCGCCAAATGGAGTATAACGATATGCAAGTGGCTTCAAACCTGACTTAACCTCTGATGTAATACAATGTGCAAGTCGGTCTGTTGCATCTGTAACATTTACGCGTCTTGATACACCGTGTTGCCAAAAGAACTTCAAATCGAACTTAGGGTTAGCACCAGTACGATGTTCACACGACATTACATTTTCTTCAAAGAGAACTGGGTCAACAAACTTCCAAGGTACATAATAACCTGTGATGCCATCCCAACAAATTGTAAGACAGTGAATGTAGTTTTTATAAAACTTCAAACCGTTTGTTTCAGTATCGAATGCAACCAACTTCATATTCATATTGCGTCTGAACATATCATCAGCTTCTTCTTTACTGTTGATTACAACATACTTTGGTTCATTCAAGTTTGGCTGCCAAGAATACTTTTCTTTCTTCATATTCTTCAACTGTTCAAAGAAGAACCTTGTCTTGAAGTTGACAGTGTTACTTGAGTTTTTCAAAACTGGGTAAAGGCCATCAATTCCATCAACTGGGAATACGAATGTATCATACTTAAAGATTTCGTGTCCCATATAATAATATGGATGCAACATCTGTGTATCATAAAAGTCACCTGTCATAATATCAGATGAAGCATTTATTGAATACATTGCAGGACCAAAACACATAATTGCTTTACAGTGTTTTCCTTCATAATCATACAAGTATGAACGCCAAGTTGAACGGTGCTTTACCATAAAGTCAGTAAGACCTTCACCTTTCAAGTCATCTTTATTGTACTTACACTCAACAGCGTTAAGTACCATATAGTTTGTATATCCTTCATCACGGATACGGTTTAATATAAGCTGCTTAATAGCATCAGTAGGTTGTTTATCAAGCAAGAAAATATAGTAATCACCTACATCGGACTGATGATCACAAACGACAACATCAATCATATCCTCAGCTTTTTTCAAATCTTTTGCTTTGGCATTCTCACGAATACCTCCAAACATAAATGGCATTATCGTCTACCTCTCATCTTTCTCATAATTGCTTTTTTCTGCTCATCTGTTACAACAACCTTTTGAGCAACTTCCTGTTTTGGTATATTAACTTCAGGTTCTGGGTCTGTCCAAGGAATCCGTTTGCTTGTGCACAACCAAGTCTCAAAGATTGGTCCAAAGTTGATTCCTTTATCAGTTGTCTTATTGTAAAAATAATAAACATCATCAACAGAAATGACAAGCTCATTTTCACGATGATTCAAAACTCTGAAAGTACTTCTACCATAAGTCTGTGTACACATTGACAACTTGAAGTCAGGGTTGGCCATAATCTTTTTAATATGGTCTTTATCAGATTTTGTCATTGGCACAGGCTTACAATACTTCTTTGTGTCAACCTTAAGTTTATCAATTTCTTTCTGCTGCTTTGCAAGTTCAAGTTTTTCCTTTTCCTTTGCAGCAGCTGCATCTGCCTTTGCTTTTATCTTGGCTTCTTTTTCAGCTTTCTTCTGTTCACGAGCAAGTTTCTTTGCTTCACGCTCCGCTTTCTTTCTTGCAATCTCCGCTTTGCGTTCTGCTTTTGCTCTTTTCTCTGCTTCAATTTCAGCCTTTGTTCTGCGTTTTTTCGGGGCAGGCTTTTCTTCTTTATGTTCAACAATAGGCTCGCCTTTCTGAATCTTAACGCGTCTTGCAACTGACTTTGTCATAGGTGTTTCAATTTTTGATTTCTTTACTGTTGCCTTAGCCATTTACAATTCTCCTAGTTGCCATTGCAGGTTGATTGATTACAGGACCGCCCCATCGTTTAAGCCATTCATCAACATTTTCTTTACCGTTCAACTGACAATACTTTTCATACATTGAAAGTCGATTTGAAGCATACTTATCATATTCCCAATCACAACCATACCACTTAAAGTTTGTTCCATTCTTTTTGTTGTAATGTTCAAGTGCCTCTTCAATAGGCAAAACATCAAAACCAACACCTGCTTTGTAATATGTTGCACAACGATGTTCATAATCCTGAAGATCAGAAATCTCTGCATCAAATGACATATGAATACCTTTTACAGGTTCACGGTCCCAAGCAGCACAAGCATTAGCTAATGCAACAACCAACTCAAGTTCAGGTTTGAAAATGTAAAAGTCAAGAGAGTCGTGAATATTATTCCAACAATATGATTTAAGTCCCCAAAGAGCAAGATACTTTGCAATGTTTACCCAAGTTGAAAAAGCAATGCGGGATTCCATTGTCTGAATTGTTGAGTTACACGCGTTGTTCAAAAGATGGGAGAACATTTTAGAATAAAGAGAGCGGTCTGCTCCCTGCAATTCACCTTTAGGTGAAACTGATAAATATCTTAATTCAGCAAGATGTCTTACAGGTCCGTGCCAAGAACGAACATAACCGTGTGCAAGAGCAAAAGCCTGCTCTCGTTTGATACGACCCATAAGGCCTTGATATGTTTCAAAGAATGATGTACGCATCGCATCTGCAACAACCAAAAACTTTACATCAGCAGTTTTCATAGGATGTTTACTGCCCATATTGTTTGCAAGTGCAGCGTTATATGCCTGTGTATTATTTGTAAGCTGTATGAATTCATCACATTCAGCTTCAGTGAAGTTTGCCTGTTTCAACATTCCAGCAAATGTTGGAGCAGTACAACCAAAGATAAGACCGAAGTTTTCGGTTTTTGCAACTGTTCGCCAACCCTTAAAAGGTTGATGTTCTTTATTCTTGATAAAGTCGTGAACAGTCAATTCTTGTGAATTGTCTATCGTTAACACTTTAACTCCTCGTGGCCTGAATTGCCACATCTCAGAAATTATATTAACACAATAAAAAAGGCGGCTTACCGCCGCCTTGAACTTATTTCAACAATTCATTTATCATCGCCGAAGCACGCCTTCCGATAGGATACTTCGTTTCTTTCAACCAATCATTATATGCCTGAAGGTTATTCTTATACAAGAATACATCAGAAGATTTAACCGATTCTGTCAAGTCACGGTCAATCTTTTTCTTAACAGTTCCACGAACATAGATGTTTGGATATTGAACTCTTGCCTGCTGAACAGAAACAACATTTTCAACATCAAAAACCAAAGTCGTATAAGGATTTACTACATTTGTGTTTGCATCTTCAGGATATTTTACAGTTCTGTATTCAAGAAAGTTTGGGAGTACAACACTTTGGACTTCGTGTCCGTTGTTATAAACCTTATAAACTCTTTCACCTGCTTCTGTTGATTTGTTTGCAAAAACAGAACCTGTGTAACAAGGCTCAAGTCTTGTATGAATGTGGCCTAAGCAGAAATCCTTTGCACGCATATTTGAAGTATCAACACCGCCCCAGTTTGGATGATTTGGGTCAATCTTTGCCCAGTGTCCTACAACCAAATCAGCATCAGTGCGGAAACGAAGTTGAGAATAATAATCTGAAAGTGACTTACCTTCAACTCGCAAATGCGGCAACATTCTTACAACTGTTTCATTGATTTTAATGTCACGAGGACTGTCAATAATGTTTACATTCGGAAGATTTCGCAAAAACTTCAATGAATGCTGAGCTCTTTTCTTATACAACTTTAAGTCGTGATTACCCATAATTACATATGTATTTGCGAAATAATCTGAACAGAGTTTGAAGATTCGATATTCTTGGTCAATAACATCACCTGGATTTACATCCTTTTCTGTAATATCACCAAGCCAAAGAATATTTCTTTCAGTGATATCTTTTCTTGCAGTTTCTTTGCAAAACTCTTCAAACCACTTTATAAAGTTTTCGCCGACATCCACATTCCAAGGATTCATTGCGGATAAATGGACATCGCCAAAAATATACAACATAAAACCTCCGAGGAATAATTAACCTTTAATCATTCCAAACTTGAAAGTACGGTCTTCTTTTTTGATAAATCCTAAAGTCTTTTCAATAAGAATGTTGTACTTTTCATCTACTTCTTTTGTTGTTGCAAACTTGAAATAATCATCGCATCTTGATTGGATAACACGAAGATTGCTAAAGAAAGTAGAAGCGACCTCATACTTAGGGTCAAACATATTGAGCGCGTAAATAAAGTCTTCTTCAATAGTTTTGTTTTGCTTTTTCAAAAGCTCTGAATGATTAAAGTTCTTTAAGTCTTCAATATGTTTTATAGTAACATCTTGATTTGCACCAAGATACTTAACATATTCAAAAGCTTTAAGTTTTACATCATTTGCTTTCTTAAGGCCTTTTACTTGAAGAGCGCCTTTGATATTGTCAGAACCGTCACCAAAGCAAGCTTTCCAAACGCAAACACCTGCGATTGAAGGAATGAAGTTGTACTTCTCTCTGAATGAATCAACAGTGAAAAGATTAAGCCAATTATCAGTATTCATCATTTCAACTTTTGGTGATAAATAGCGACACCAGTCTTCATCGTTGGTAATCATAAGAATGTCTTTACCTTCGTTTTCTTTGACAATACTTTCCATAAAGTCATCAGCTTCATATTTGTCGCTGATTACGGAAATAACATTGCCACCACGGTGGATAAAGTTTTTTCTTACAAGATCAACAACTGTAAGACAATTTCTGTCGTGAGTACGATTCTTTTTGTAAGCGTGTACAATTTCCTGACGCTCGGTATACTTAAAAGTTTTTGATAATCCTAAATCCGTTTTAGGAATTGGGTCATATAAAAGAAACAACTTACCATCATCAGTGAGGTGTTGCATAACCTCGTTATTGATAAAAGTAACCATATTCCGTGCAATAGATATAGGATCTTTTTCCAGTGAACTGTTCTTCTTGCGATAATACAAGTTGAACATATCAACTGCAATTACATCATATTGCATTGTTACCTCTTTTATACGGATTTAGCCGTTCATTCTTTCGAGAAGATGTTTCTTTCCATCGTTTCCTTCAGTTACTTTGAGTTTACCTGAAGAAACACCTTCTTCATACGATTTTTTATCCATAACAATTTCATCACCATTTTTGACAAGTGTTACTGTCTCTGGTGATTGTGTACTTTCATTATCTGTCATAATGATCTCCTACTTAAATATATTAACACTTCTTAAAGATGTACATCTTTGGTGTAATTTTAACCTCAATGTTGACTTCTTTAAGTTCCTTAATAACGCTGTCTTTGTTCTCTCTGAACAAGTCGACAACCTTAAAAGACTGATGTCCATAAGCATCTTTATCAGACATAGGCTCACTTACATAAAACCAATCACAAGGGAGTGACAAGTAGCTTCCTGAAATTCCGTGTAAATAATTTTTTATAAAAGTAAGTTTAGACGATAAGATTTTCCTATGATCCATATAAATTAGTCATTTTTATTAAAGTTCAATAATAAATAAATCCTTGTATTTCCTTATTTATTATTGTCCCATATAGCTAAAAAAGTCATTTAGACAAAAAATGTCAAAATGTCTAAATAAAATTACATAAAAAATTGAACTTTGCACGAGCCTCTTTTATATTATTTTTGTAAACAACACGACAAGGAGTAAATTATGAGAACAACAATCGAACTTCAGGACCCACAGAACGAAGGAACTTTTGTCGAGAAAAGAGGCCGCTGGTGCAACTATTATGAGAACGGCGAACTCTATGCCTCAAATCTCTCACTCAACAATGCAACTCATCTTTACTTCCAGCGCCGCCGCGAAATGAAAGGAACAAAATAAGGAGGAACTTATGAGCGAAAACTGCGTAGCCTTTTTGAACAACCTTAAAGATCAGTTGGGAAAAGAATTCCCAAACATCAAAGTTGAAGTAAAGCCTGCTCCAGAAGGAGTTGCAACATACGATGAACTTTACCTTTATGGTGAAGGAATCAATCCTAATGGAGACTTCTTTGACTTCCCAACACCTGATGGTTTGAGAAGTACAATCGAGTTTGCTGCTGAAAAAGCAGGATTTGAAATCGGATCTTTTGCAGGTATTTCTCAGGCTAACGAAAGAACAAATTGGGTTAAAGAAAATCCTTATCCTACAAAACCTGAAGCAAAGAAATTCGATAAAAGAACAAAAGCAGGAAAAGCTGCTGCTGCAAAGTACGAAGCTGACCTTGCACAGTTCAAAATTGATTATCAGAATTGGTTGAAGTTCCGCGATGAAAATCAGCCAAAGCCTTACAAAACTGGAGCTGCAGTTCTCCACTTTGATAAGTTGGGACACGCAGACGAAGTTATGGCATTCTACGCAAACACAAGATACTGGGGAGATTAAGTTCCTTCCTTGTTGATCACTGGCTGCTGAAAGGTAGCCTTTAATGATTTCAAAACTAATTTATAAGAGGACTTAAATGGAAAAAGAAGAATTGTTTGAAGGACTTCTTAATGAAGCCAATATGACAATATCACAAATAAAAACATTAAGACAAACTCTTTCAGAACTCAGTAATGAAGCATATGAAGAAGAAAACTTTGAGCTTTCTGAAGCATATGAAACTGCGGAGACTTTCTGTGCAGTTGTTTTAATGTATCTTCGTGATAAAAACGAAAGCAACAAAAAGAAAGTGTTGTTGTTCTTTGCTTCTGATGATATGTCAGCTGACCCAGAAACAGAAGATTATGAACCACTTTCTGTTGTTAAAAATAAGGTTAATCTTCCTCAGTTCAATGACTTTGCTGATTATGTTTTGGCTACACTTGTACCGAAACTGCAAGGCAAGCCAAAGAACTTACCGAAGTTTGACTCGCCTGAGAGAATGGTGAAATGGTGTATCTCAAGAGCAGCAAAACTTGAAGGTTTGACTTTCACTATTGAATACATTGAAGGCGACAAATCTTGGGCAGTATTGCTTGATACAACTAGTGAGGACGAAGCAGAAGACTTCCGTTCAAGAGTTGATGAACAGCTTCGTATTAACGGCGGATTAAGCAGTGGCGAATATTCATATGATGATGTTCAGGGTCTTGGTGATGTTCACCTTGGTGTACTTCAGTATTATGAATGGTCAGACGATGAATATGATGATCTTGATGAAGAAGTTCGTGATAAATATGTTGTTTATTGCGAGCCTGCTAAAAACTATAAAATGAGACGGGAGATGGATTGGTAAAATGAAAAACGAATTATTTGAAAGCATTGTTAATTGCAATGAAAGCAAAGACAATCAGAAGCATATGAAAGAGACTATCGACTCTTATGCTATTCACAACAGAATTGTTGATGCATTTGATGATCTGTTTGAAGCTGCAGGTTCACCAAAAGCATTTGCAACTATCGTTACAGATGCATTAAGCAACAGCATCTGTTCTGATGATGATATCAAGGCACTTGCTGATGAGCTTCACGAATACATAGCAGAAAACTGCTAAAAGACTTTTAAGAGTTAATATAATAAGGTGGCAAGGAAGCCGCCTTATGTAGCCTATAGGAGGGGCTTACAAAATGGTAATAAATCACAATATGAGTTCAATCTTTGCAGCAAGACAGGAAGGACTTAACACTGCTGCATTGAAAAGCTCAATGGAAAAACTCTCAAGTGGAGAAAAGATCAATCGTGCTGGTGACGATGCCGCTGGCCTTGCAATTTCTGAAAAGATGCGTTCTCAGATTCGCGGTCTTAATCAGGCGTCAAAAAATGTTTCAAACGGCGTAAGCTTCATTCAGACAACAGAAGGTTATCTTCAGGAAACATCAGATATTTTGCAGCGCATTCGTGAACTTGCTGTTCAGTCAAGCAATGGACTTTACAGTGATGAAGATCGTATGCAGATTCAGGTTGAGGTTTCACAGCTTGTTTCAGAAGTTGACCGCATTGCAAGTTCTGCACAGTTCAATGGTATGAATATGTTGACAGGCCGCTTTGGAAAAGAAGCAGGAATTGAAATGACATTCCAGATTGGTGCAAATGCTGACCAGCGCATTGGTATCAACATCGAAGCTGCAACAGCTGCTGCACTTGGTTTGAAAGATATCCAGGGAGAAGCAGGCAACACAATTTCTATTGCATCTGCAGATGAAGCAAACTCAACTATTGCAACAATCGACGAAGCATTGAAAGTTGTAAACAAACAGCGTGCTGACCTTGGTGCAGTTCAGAACAGAATGGAACTTACACAGAAAGGTATCGATGTTGCTGCTGAAAACTTGACATCTTCAGAAAGTGTTATTCGTGATGAAGATATGGCAACAGCAATGGTTGATTACACTAAGAACGCAATTCTTCAGCAGGCTTCAACAGCAATGTTGGCGAATGCAAACAGTCAGTCATCTACTGTTCTTGCGCTTCTTAAGTAAGTTAATATAACTTATGGAGGTTGATTATGAAGAAGAATCTTGTTCTTTGTAAAGTTAGGTTTTTTATCAACAACTCTGTAGCTGCAGATCTTGTTGCGGCTGTCAGTCTTGACAACAGGTATCCGAAAGAAACTTTGGTAAAAGAGCTTTACGGAAATTATACTGCAGACAATGATCTTGCTTATACCGAAAAGACTTTGAAAGACGCAGTCGAATCTTCAGCTTATACTCAGATTGGTTATCTTGAGCCTACTGATCATTTGGTTGCAGAAACAGATGATTTCTGCTTTATTCAATTACACAGGACAGAGAATTGGAAAATAAAATAACTAACGAATATGGTGAAACTTGGACAGATGTTCCTAATGGTGATGTAGTAACAAGAATAACAAAGTCACTTGAAGGATGTGAATGGTCAAACTTAAAACTTGACCGTGTTACAAAAGTTGTTACAAAACTTGAGGAAACAGAAGAACATTTTTCTATTCATCTTAGCGGTGGAAAGAATGGTAGTGGTGAATGGAATAAATACTTGGTTGATTTATTGTCATTCATTAACAGATTAACAGATAAAGACATCGGTGGCTTCAAAAAAGTATGGCTTATTTCTTTGAAGAATGATTGTCTTGATGATGTATTTGATGTGTACATAGGAGTACGACAGTGAAAAGATTTTTGTTATTCTTGTGTGTAATGTTCGCAACTTGTATGTTGCTTTGCGCACAGGAACAGGTGTTGTTCAGCTCAGCAGCAAAAGCTGATGTTGACGGTTATGATTATGTAAGCAACTTTGAAATTGACTCAACAAGTGGTTATTTCAACAAGTCACAGTTAACAATTCTTGAGCCAAATGAAAAAGGCTTGCGTTTCCTTGCAACAAAAGTACCTAAGGATATTTCAACATCCTATGATATTTTGACTGCATATCCTTCATTCCTTAATGAAGATGTCGAAGGCGCTGGTGTTATTCAGAATGCTGGTGCAATAAAATCAATTAAAGTTACTGCAACAACTAATCGTCCATACGATGAAATTATATTACTTTATTCAACATCGCCTATGGGTTCGATTAAGTCAATAAGAATGCCGCAGGACTTTAATGCAATTAAATCAATGGAAGAGTTTACTCTAACTTTTGAAAATCCATTGTATGAAAAAGATTATAAGAAACGCGAAGTTGTAACATCTCCTGTACTTGGTTCAGATGCGGACGGTTTATATTTGAGAGGTTTCCGCATTAAAACAAATGCTCCTTCAGGTTACAGTACTTACAGTGAATATTCTATCTTTTATTTGAAATCAGTTGTAGTTGTTTGTGATAAAGCATTTACAGACGAACAGCTTGAAGCAGCAAAAACTCTTAAAGAAGAGTTTGGTATAAAAGAAACAGGAAATGTTGAAAAGCGGGTTAAAGCAGATATTGCTGAACGCAATCGCATTCGTGAAGTTGAAAAAACTTTGATGGCTTCGGAAGAAGATGCAAAATAAAACCTAGGGTCTCGGACTCTACTGGCGGGCTTCGGCTCGCCTTTTTTGTTAATATTCAATTATGGGAATATTGGCAAATATAAAAAGAAAAGTGTCTCCTGTTCCTGCATTTAGAAATACAGGACCCATTAAGTTTCGCAGTATGTCATTTGGTACAACTGACAGTTTGAAAGCGTATCTTGATGCAACTATGGGACAAACAAAAGATGGTAAAATTATTGTTACTTATGAAGACGCTGAACAAATCATTGATTACTTTCCAACATATTTTGAAGATAAAAAAGTTGAGTATTGTGACTCTTATGATGAGTATTACAAAAACGAATTAAAGCTAACTGGTGCAACTCAAACAGATTTTAATGGTGCTGTTTATGGTACAATGATTCCTCTTGTGACAACAGGTTTACCAAAAAGAGTTACAGGATATTTGGCAGGCAGTTTACAAATGGAACAACTAACGGAGTAATAAATGCAAAGATTTGACGATGCAGATAAACAGGAAAGATTAAAACACGCATTAGATGCTTGGTCGAAAATACCAGATGTTATGTCAAAAGATATAAGTCGAGGCGGTGTGTCTCGACAAGTTGTTTCAGCTAATGTTGCAAAAGATGATGATCGTTCTGATTGGACAATTCAGTTTGACTTCCCAGACTTTGACAAAATCAAAAAAGAACTTGCTGAAAAATATAAACTTACTCCTGCTGAAGAAGCTCAGAACAAAGCTGTTGAACTTGGAAAGAAATGGGGAACAAACCCAAACGGAAAGAAAATAACACCTTACACAAAAGCATTGGAAGCAGGTGAAGAATACGCGCATCTTTTATTGAATGATAATGGCGAAGATGAGTTTGACCCGTCATCTGTTTTAACTGTACAGCCATTGACATTGGTACCTTGGGGCTCTGCAAGTATTAAAGATGTTGTTAAAGAGTTTTCAACAAAAGAAGAACTTAAAAGGTTTCTTAAAGAAAATGACATTGATGTTTCAAAAGACTTAAAGGAAGAAACTGTTGTTGCAATTATTGACAAGTTCCCCGACTTCTTTGAAGATACTGAACTTAGCTTTACTGAAAAAGAAGAAAAAAGAGTTGAGAATCATCCTCAGTTGATGAGGAACAAAGTATTTGAAGAGTTTCCGATGGAACCTGCAGTAGATTCAATTAAGTACATCAGACCTGTGTATAGCAAAAACAATGCAAAAGGCGATGTTGTAATGGAAATGGATGCAGATGACGCTATGATGAGAATGCAGTCATTGCTTGATGCAGATGAGGAAGAACCAAAACCTGCTAAAACAAAAATGAGTTATAAACAACAGCAAAGAATGAGAAATAAAAATCCTATGTGGAAGCCAAATTAAGTTAATATAATTTTGAGTTCAATAACAGATAATTAAATATTTTTGGAGGTACATATATGTACATCATTGCCAACAATGAGGCAACTTATTTTGAAGGTGAGGCTCTCAAAACAGTAGATCAACTTCCTGCTGGAGCTTGGGGCATCGGTTACCGTCCAATGACCAACGCGCCTTACTTCTATAAGATGGAAGATTATAAAACTTCCCACGGTAAAATCTACGGCGATGCAGAAAGTTTTGCAAAGCACGTTTGGGAGTCTTACGACATCGAAAAAGACAAGAACGTTGGAGCTTTGTTCTCAGGAAATAAAGGTTTAGGTAAGTCATTGACTATCCGTCTTATTGTTGAACATTACATTAAGACAAAACCAATTATCGTTGTAGATCAGTACACAGATTTGCTTCCAAGCGTTTTGAGTGACTTGAAAGATTGTGTTGTTGTTCTCGATGAGTTTGAAAAAATGTTCAAAAAGAACGGCGATGAAGGTATGACTCCACAGGAATCATTGCTTTCTGTACTTGATGGTACAAAGTCACTTTCACATAATTTGTATTTGCTTTCAGTGAATGATGTTTTCTCTCTCAATGAAAACTTGATTTCACGTCCAGGCCGTATTCGTTACCACTTCCGCTACGAAAACATTTCAGAAGTTGCAATCGAAGAATACTGCAAAGACAACTTGATTAAGTCAAGATGGAATGACATTAAGGATGTTGTTGATGTTTTGCGTGGTTCTCGTGTACAGTCACTTGACATTGTTCAGTCTATTGTAAAAGAGATGAACGCATTCCCAAATATGAATGTTGAAGATATTGCTCAGATTATGAACATCAGCGAAAGCAAGTTGGAAATTGATATTGCTGCAACATTCTCACTTGATGGACACCAGTTCTCAGTAACAGATACTTGGACAACATCAAAAGGACTTTGTAAAGGTTGGCTCGATGAATATTGTTACATCAAGTTCAAGTTCAAGGATGTTTCACTCAAGCCTACAATTATTCCGACAAGCAACATTCAGATTGACAGATGGCAGGGCTTCTACCCAGATGTTAATGTAAATGATCCATTCTGGGCTTCATTCAAAGATGAAGATGGAGACATTTGGATTTCTGCTGGAGATCAGTCATTCCGTAATAAACACGAGCTCAAGCTTGACTGTTTGACAATTTCAAAGCACATTGACTTCGGTGCATATTAAGTTATAAAAAGTTATAAAGGAATATAAAAGTTATAAAGGACAGGTAAAAACCTGTCCTTTTTTACTAATTACATTATGGGAATGGAATTATTTTTTGAAAATCTTATAAAGATTGAAGAGGCATCTGATGCAGAAACTCTTAAAAAGAAGGTTCCTTTAGTAAAGGATGACCTTATACAGTTTGCAAAAGAAGAAGGCTTTGGCTCTGAAGATAACTTATATCTTGGAAAGAAAAACAGTGACTATGTTTTGGCTACAAAAAACGATGATGGAACATTCACTTTTTTCAGAAATAAATTAAATGATAATGACGTCGCTGGAAAAATAAAAATCCACTCTTCTGGTGGAAAAGATCAATGTCCTGCTATAAATCTTTACACAGGCGAGTTTGAAATTGCTTCAAAATCAGAAGGCGGAGCAAAAGATGCGAAAACAGTAACGCATATAACAGAAGGTGTAACAGCATTATGTTTTGACCATCCTGAAATAAGAAAACATTTTACGCCTGAGTCAACTGATAAA
>Ga0326511_10003266_pt1 | contig 13057 bp, 24 predicted proteins | sample 0_2496_0518_D_FD_203701 | JGI IMG/M metagenome (GOLD analysis project Ga0326511, IMG submission 203701) | Bovine rumen microbial communities from UC Davis, California, United States - 0_2496_0518 | ecosystem: Host-associated > Mammals > Digestive system > Stomach > Rumen | place: USA... | reverse complement strand
TTGTGTTTAGATACAATTTTATCTGGGAAACTACATATATTGTTAGCCAACATTGAGTTTAAAATAGTTACTGTACTTGGGTTTGTAGCGTCAAATTCATCAAGTAAAAGTAAACCACCGTTTTCAAATGCTTGTCGTATAGGTGTGGTTACATACTCACCCTTTGCGTTGATAAAACCAAGTAAATCTGATTTTGTAGTCTGTAACCCTACACTCATAGGGTAAAAATCTATCTTTAAAGCCTTAGCAATATCAGAACATAATGAACTTTTACCAGAACCACAAGGTCCAACTAACATTATATGTTTTTCTATACGATTTGTACTTTCTAAAATTTTGATAATTGTATCAAATTTTTCATGAAGGACTTTATTTTCTGGTTTCTTAACAGAACCCAAGTTAACCTTTATAGGCTGACCTTTTAGTTTATTACTTATTCGTGAAATTTTTTCAGTTAATAATTCTTCGGTTTCGTTTATTTTTCTGTCCACCCTATTAGTAATATCTTCTATTCTTTGGTTTAATAATTGGTTGATATTACTTGACTTATCACCGATTAATTTTTCTACTAACTTATTTTCTAAAACTTCGTTCATTTATTTTCCCTCACCTTTGTACCAACTAAGTATAACACAAAAAATAAATTATGTCAATACAAATTCTTTTCCTATATATTTCTGGGGTTTAACCCTACCTTCATAATTCGCATATCCATACGGATTGCATAAAATATTTGTTTCACCTATATTGTAATCACTATTTGAATGGATGTGTGCGTGGCACCACACTTTTATATTTTGGTTATTTAATATAAATTCGCTCAAATCTGAAGCATAAAATGGGTTTAAAAAATCATTTACATATTCTGGTGAAATGCTTTGACTACACGGGGCATGGTGTGTAACTACCACTATATCTTTATCTTTGTATTTTTCACATATCTCTTTTAATTTTTCCATTGTATCAGCATGCCATTTCATATAATCAAAAGGTGTAACTGGTATATTTTGATTTTTTGCTTCCTTGTAAACATATCTAAAGTCATTCATATATTTTTGATAACATAAAGCTAAATTTATATCGCCTAATAATTTTAGGTCTGTATACAAGGTAGCACCAAATATAATTATATCTTCGTCTTTAAAAATATTATTCTCTAAAAAATATATAGGGTCTTGGTTAAAAGAATTACTTAACATAGCTATACCTGTATCTTTAGAAATAAATTCTTCTTTAAAATCATACCAAGAATGATTACCACCAATTGTTATAACCCTAGTTTTAAGATTATTATTTGAAATGTAATCTCTTAACATTTCTAAATTATCTAATTCTTGGAAATAACTTCCACTTGTATCGCCAGCTATTAAAAGATAATCAATATTTTCTAAATTTTTAATAAAACCAAATTTCAATATATTTGTATTATTTATATCTAAATGTAAATCGCTAACCAAACAAAATTTTTTATCTGTCATCTTCTAATAACTCCAATGCTTCTTGTATTGTTATTTGTATATAATGCTCTTTGTCGTATGCGTTATTTTCATTTATTTGTTTATGTTTAAAATTTTCTAAATAATCTTGTATGCTATCTAACCACTTTTGTATATCGCTAATATTTACATCAGATATATCGTTAAGCATAATATCCAATATTGTCATTTGATTACTATACATTTCTAAAAGTTGAATCAAATCTTGTTTTTTGAGTTTTTTATAATCCACTATTCTTCCTCCCATACACCGAGACTTTTATTAAATTTTAAATTATTGTTATGCTCTTTAGGTTTAGCTTTTGATTTATATACTATTTTATTTTTTTCTTTTTTTCTGAGTTCTAAATATTCATGTATTCTACCTAAACCACTTGTGGTAATACAAGTTAATATAAACAAAAAAAAGTAAAATATAACGATATAAAATAAAATTTTTAAAAATAGCATAGTTACACCTTAAAGTTTAAAGAGGGGTATAAACCCCTCATATTATTGTACATAACAAGGACCAACACACTCATCACAAAATTCACCGTCATACATATCTGTTACTGCTTGTAAAGCTTCTTCTGTATCTGTTAATAAATTAATAACAGTATGTAAATCTGCAAAAGTTTCAATCTTTTTAAGGTCTAAATTTGAAATACTTACATCTGCGTTTTCATTAGCACTTGCAGTAATATTAAATTTACCGCTTGTTCTGTCAATTGTAATAGTATCTGCTTCTTTAACTGTTTCCATTTTTTATTCTCCTTTTTTAACTACATAAAAATTTTATCATACATATTTCCATTTGTCAATAGATTATACACCACATATAAACATTTTAAATTTCTTATAAGAGTGATTAAATCTTTCATCTATTTCTTGTAGTAATTCTGTTTCATTTTTGTTTTGTTTTTGTAAAACATAAGAAATATATTCGCTATCTCTTAATTTTTTACGTCTTTTATTTATTTTTTTAATCTCTTCAAATACTATAGATGGTGATATACCTGTTGTTATATATAAATATTCTCTTGCATCTGCTTGGCTTAATTCTTCAAAATTACACAAGGGGCAAAAACATTCGGGTATACCGTATCTTCCGCCTTCTCCATAACCATATTCTCTGGATAAATATTCTATATCACTCAAACTATCTACATCTTCAATTGAATTATAATCTTTATCATCTAACCACTTTGAAAAATCAACTGCACTAATTTTTTCATCATTTAAAATTCTTTTAGCGTATTCAATTAATTGTTCTTTTGTTGGTGTTATAATATGTCCTTCACAAAATGTATGTCCATTTTCACACTCGTACATTTCTGCTTCTTCTAAACTCATATCCCAACCACTTTCGGTATAGCCACATACATCACATACAAAACTGCTACTTGAACTATTGCTTACAAAACCTTTTCTAATTTTCATTATTCACCTCGCTTGTTAAATTTTGTTTTAATAAATTATGTAATTCTTTTTCAAGATTTTCTTTTTTCACAGAATAAAATTCTATCAAATTTTTACAGCCCTCTATTTCATATTTTAAAATATCGACCCTACATATAAAATCTTCTAGTTTCATCATTCCATCCAATCTTCTTTTTCACAATATCCTACAATTTCACAACATCTATTTAAAAAATATGGTGAATCTTCTTTTAATATATTATCTTTCATTATATAATCTTCTGAAGATATGCTGTTATAACTTATATAATTTTTAACATACTCATATAATAAATCTTTTATTCTATTTTCTGCTTCAACCACATCTTTACATTTAGATTTTGGTATATATACACTATCAACGCCTCTATCACCCTCAAATTCTACATAGTCAGCTTCATCATAAGGTACACCGTGAGAGCCATCATAACTTTCATCGGCTAACCTAGAAATTATACTATATGTATCAGAACAGTCTGATATAAAAGATGTATATAAAACACCGTCTAATTCATAAAAATCGTAACAACCAATATTATTTATAATATCCATTGCTTGTGCTTGTTTTTGTGGATTATATATTACAAAGCTACTGCTACTACTATTACTTACAAAACCATTTCGTATTTTCATAATTTATTCACCTACTTCCATATAAATAGTGTCTGTATCGGCTAAAACTTTATCATTCATATTGCCTAAATAATATTCAATAGCACTATCAGCCTCGTTATATGAAGGGAATAAACTCAACATTTTGAACCCCCTTTTAAACCTATTGTATTCATCTGGAAGTTTTTCTATAGCCTCAGTTAAATCTGGGTTTTTATCGTCATAATCAATAAACCCATAGTCCTTTGCAAGCTCTTCAAATGTATCTATTGGCTTATTATAAGAACTTTTACTTTCTGTTATTACATAATCGCTCAAATCATCTGCAAAGAAATAAAGCGGATTGTTTTTATCTACACCCATAGCTTTTATTAAATTTTCTTTTGTCAAATCGTCTTTATACCAAATAACAAATGACGATGATGAACTGTTGCTTACAAAACCTGTACGTAATTTCATATATATCCTTTCTTTAATGCATGTTAATTGTATGTTTTGTTATTTTGAGGTTTGGCATAAACTCCCACTCCATATAATTTCCCTTTTTATAATCATAATCTTCAGAACCATAAGATACATTATATTCATTTGTACCAAGATTATCCACACAATATTCTTCTTTAAACCAGTCGCTTAACTCTTTGGCTTCACTATTTTGTAGGTCGGTAAATAAGGTACTAACACAGTCCCCATAAGTAAACGGCATTGTATCACCCCATTCATCTTTACAGTTTTCATTTTCATAAGATTTTGTTACACCGCAAATATCCATAAATTCTTCGTATGTATAGTCTTCTATTGGTTTATCTAAGCGTACAATAAAAGAACTTGAGCTACTATTACTTACAAATCCGTTTCTTAATTTCATATTACACCTCCAATAAATTAATTATATCAGATATTATTTTATTTGTCAATATTTAGTTTTAAATAATCTGAATAATACATGAATTTAGGCGATTTTACTTTATGGGTACAATGCTTATGTACACATGCCCTGCTTAAATGATATGTATTTAAACAATCTTTAATACAATCAAATACTCTACCGTCTTCTATATTGATAACCTTTACTGCGACTGGTGATAACTTGCCTATTTTGCCATAACCAGAATTTCTACTACCCTTTGCACAACCTTTTGCCTTTTTTGTCTCACTCATTTTCTTTTTACTCTCTTCTGTATGATGTCTTCCGTACATTGGGTTGTTTTGAGGGTTTTTAAATCTTTTTTTCATGTTATCACTTATTTTTTTGCGAGTTTCTTTCGACACAATCTTATTTTTATGTATTTTACTTATTTTGTTTTTTGTTTCTTCTGTGTGTGTCCGCCCATAATTAGAAGGGGGTTTATTAGCTATAGGATTTATATTATAACAATTATTTTTGTGGTCATAAAATTTATCTAACCAATATTGTTCATTTTTATATTGCTCTTCTTCCTTGCAAAATTCTATAACTTCAAACACAAAATTATCTTTTCCAAAAATATTATAAGAGTTTTGTAAATATTCATTTTCATGGGTATTATTTTCAAGGGGTCCAAAATGCCCATACCTTTTTCTAAATAATAGATTATTACTACTTCCTACATATAATTTACCAGAAACCAAATTACGTATTTGATAAACACCACATTTCCTTCTTAAATCTTCATCATCATAAATCTTGGGATTATAAATTTTCTCTTCCATAATTTATCTACCTTTCTTAAATATAAGGAAAAGCTCTGCAATTATGGAATATCGGTAGGCAGAGCTTAAAATTATATTTAATATTTGAAATAAACCTTATTATTCTACCGACATTCCATTTCTATTATAGATGTTCAGTAAAATAACAAAATACTTTTCTACTAATCCAGATTATACATTGGACAATGGTGGCATTTTTTAAATAACTTATCTCTAAAATTATTTACTTTATCGTTAAACCATACATCTTCTATAAAGTCATTTATTTGATACATATTAATACCCTCACGCCAATCTATATCGTTATTATATTCACCTTCGCAAAACGAACACGCATATCCAATTCCGTCACAATTTATATACCAACTAAAACATGTACTTTCACAAGCATCGACATAAGATGATTTTAGTTTAAAATCTTTATCATTCTTGATAATATCTAAATACATAGGTGCATTACAGGAATCCATACCAATAGGTATGTTTAAATCTTTAGCACGGTTAAATATTTTAATATAATCTTCTTTCTTCATTTGTTTATATATCTCTACAGTTGTGTTTTTGGGCTTATAACGAAGAAGAACGACAGCATTTATATATTTTAACCTATCATCATTTTTAATATCATCTAATACAGATAATATTCTATCACATACACCATCAAAAACTACAACATGAAAATTTATTTGTTTCTGTCCAGCTTCTCCAAGCATTTTAACCGCATTATACGCTGTTTCTTTATCGTGTACACTAACTGCAACTGCACCGCATAATTCCGCTGTTTTTTTAGCATACTCAACTGTCATATCTGAACCAGAAGTAGTATATGTTGGTATAACACCATTATCACGTGTATACTTCATTATTTCAAAAAAATCTTGAGTCTTAGATATGTCGGTTATACCAAAAGCTATAGTATTAGTAGCTTTAGGTATTTTACTAAATATTTTTTTAAAGTTTTCTAAACCCATATTTTTTAAAGGCTTATTTTTTTCATAATTTCTTTTATAACAATATTTTTGTTTACAGCCACTACACTCACCACCAGATACAAGCTCAATATCAAGTATCTCGCATCCCACTGGTGAAAATTTTGGGTCAACTTGTGGTGTTTCACCCCATCTTAAAAACATGCCAGTTTTTTTGTTAAAGATACTGTTATACTTCTCAGACTTTACTATTTTGATATTTTTATCATCATAAATAGAATATTTATACCCTTGAGGGGTAATGTAATCTTTAAAACCTAATGTTTTTTTAACTTCTTTTTGTAATTCTTTTGTTTCTTCCATTTTACATACCTTTCCTTTTTATAACTAACACCAGTATACCATAAAGGTATACCGATGTCAAGTATATTAAAGTTATTTATCCTCTTTTGTTTTGAAAGCGATTTTATTACTGATACGTAAAGCATCATCCCTATCTTCTGGGGTTATTTTCCCGATTTTTCCAGTCTTTTCATACGCATCCATTAACTCTTGTACAATTTCGCTATGGCTTCTTGTATTGTCTATTGGCATTATTTTTCCTTTCTACATCCAAACTATATAATCGTCTACTAAACTTTCTAATTTACTCAATATATTTATTGCTTCATAACATTTTTTCTTTGTATCTTCGTCTTTTAAAAGTTCTATAAACATAGAACCATTACCCTCATCTATACTATACCAAAAACCATATGAAGCAGGTCTTTCTTCAAATTCTTCATCTGTTAAATCATCTACTTTTTTAAGTCCATCAATTAAATCAAAATTTAGTTTTTTATCCATATTACACCTCTACTTCTTTTTTAATCGGTCTATAATCAACAATGGTTTTCTCATAAGGTTCAACCTCTTGTACACAATATGGGTCAAAATCTTCATGTTCACCCATTTCGCCCTTATCCATAAGTCTACCGAAAGACCAATATCTATTTTCTTCGTCTTGTATTACCCAATTATATAGAATTTGCCAGCGATGTTCTTCAACTGCCACTTCTTTAATCTGATGAGTATTCCAACGTAGTTTATCCCACAAATCTTCTGCGGAAATTTCACCGTTTTTACATTTTTCTAATTCTTCTGCAATTTTTACCATATTTTTCTCCTTTTCTTGTATAATATCATATTTTTACCTTTTTGTCAAGTAAAAAAAAACGGTATAAAACCGTTCTATTACAAGGAAACACCATATGACATATATAATTACATTACCAAAAATGAGTGAAGAAATGTACCCTAACATCTTTATCCTCAAATTTTATACCCAATGCCTTTAAGTCTGGAATAACACTATTAACTTCTTTTTGCAGTTCTTCTGGATTTAAAGATACTTCTACTCCAACATCTATATATTTGGTTGTAAATATTTTTTTACCTATATATACATATTCACCACCCATGACATCAGATTTAGATATAAAATTTTCTGGGAAATAATCTTCAAATATACAGTGTATATTGTCTAATATACCATCTTCTTTATACTCTATATAATCTTCATCATTTTTATTTTTATATACGTGATATTTTGTATAGTCTAATTTTAGACCTATTAGTCCTACTAATTCTACCTCTACACCCATTATAAACCTTTCTCTATTATAATCTCTTCGTCAAAAAATTGTTTGAACTCACATGGGTTTAATTCTTCTGATTTACGTTGCAATAAATCTAATATTTCTTCATAAAATTCAACATCTTTTCTTAGAGTTTCTACTTCCGAAACATATGCACTTATTGTATTTTTGAGTTCACTTATTTTGTTTTCTACACGTTGTTCTCTTTTCATATATATATAATACCATATATTTTATTCTATGTCAAGACATTGTTTTATATCTTTTGCCGTTATTGCACCAGAAAGCTTATATGTTTGTTTACCATTATCAATAATTAAGGTAGGTAATGACATTATGCCTCTTTTGGTTAATTCATTAATATCAACATCTTCCGTATATATTGTTTCGTCTGGTTCAATATTTAATTGTTTTAACATTTTATCTAATACTTTACATTTTACACAAGTATGACTTGCATATTTAGTTATCTTAGCCATTTTATACTCCTTGTTTTTCTAAAAATTCCTTTAACGCTTTAGCAAATTGGTCTGGACAGCTTGTACCTTTATTGCCACACTGTATACCTTCAAGTTTATCAATTGCTTCTTTTATAGTTAAGCCTTTAACTAATGCAGATATACCACCAGCGTTGCCTTGACACCCACCTATAAATACCACTTTGTCTATTTTATCACCATCTAAACTAATTTGTATAATCTTTGCACATACACCTTGAGGTCTATAATTTATCTTATCCATTCGTTATTTTCCTTTCTATATATTACTTGGTTGCTAGTAGCCAATTTTATACCATATTGTGTATTATCATCACAAGTTAATTCTGGTTTATATTCTCCAGTTTTTATATAATCTACAAGGTCTTTTAAATCTTGTGGAATAAGCGATAAACCGTGACGAGTAAATAAATACAGAGGTTTACCTGTGATTGATTTAATACCTTTTAATAATGTCTTCATATCAAAAGGATATTTAGAGTATGCGTCAACTGGGTCTCCACCTACAATTATCACTCTTTCAATAAGATTATCATATCGGGAATTTAATTCCATAACTTTATCTAATACTTCAAATACACCTAACCCCTTTAAATCCCAACTTTTTATTTCTGGGTTACAACAACCAGTACACGACCCACTACATCCGACAGTGAATATGTCAAGTGATTTGGTTGTTATAGAGTATTCTATATGGGCTATTTGTAAATTTTTTTGCATTTTTACCTCCATGTTTTATTATTTTAGTATAAAAATATTTGATGTCAAGAGATATTCTTTTTGATTTTATCCCTAAAATCATCTTGTTCAAAATATTTATAATAAGCCGTATATTTGTTTGTATTCATATAGTCTTCTATTTTTTTAATATTTTCCCTTATTTTATTTTTGTCTTTAATATTATTTTTAAAATAAGTAGTTCTTATTTCTAAAGGTAAATTGTGTTGAATAATATCTTTTATTGATTTTACCATATTGTCATAATATTTTTCGCCATTAACCCCTATATAATTACCAACTTTATCTCTTAACCCCTTATAATCAATACTCCAAGCATCACACAACTTTAAATCATTGATTGTTCCGATAGTTTCATAATCAAAACCATTTGAAAAAATTTTTGTTTTTTTATTGTGTTTTTTGCACCAAAATAATGCTTTAATTAAATCATTTTTCCATATAGTAGGTTCACCGCCAATAAATATTACACAATCATGGGCTGGCGTAACTTCTTTTTCTAAAATGTCTAATACATCGCCTATAATATTACGTTTATCTGTAACCGCTTCATAATTATACCCTTTACAAAAAGAGCATTGTAAATTACATCCAAATGAAAAGAGAGATATGCCCCAATCAAATGGGGCACTCTCTATAAAGCTGTCTTTTACTACGTTAACAATTTTCATTTTTATTTCACCTCAACAGAAGTACGTCTTTTATATTCATAATCTCTACGGGTAGGATTCCACGATTCTACACATGTTATAAACCCTACTACACGTTGATAACGTGACTCAATAGGTTGTCCGCAAATTTCACAAACATCTTTTTCACCAATACTTCTGTGACCATTTACGCATTTTACATAAGCATAATTTATTGCAAAATATTCATTATGCAAATCTTTTGCCATTTTTATAATTTTTTTATATTGTTCTTTTGTTAATGGTGTACTGTCTTTATAAGTACAGTGCATAATAGCACCACCAGATGTTACGCTATCAAAAATACCTTGGGTTTTCATTCTGTCATATATAGAACATTCATCCATCAAAGAAACATATTGATTAGAATATAACTTAGTTTTATTATCGCAATAACCTAAAATTTTATCAATATCACAAAGTTTTACAGCTTGAGATTCACCTGGTATAGATTCGATATTATAAATACAACCTTCTTCATTGTTTTGATATTCTAATATTTTAGACTCGATTTTTTTCATTACATTTAATAATGCGTCAGACCCTTCTTTATCTAAAATTGACAGTCCCTTGTTTTTGACATATTCATAACCACCAATTAAACCAATTGTGCTATATTGTTTATCCAGATTCATCCAACCTTTAGTATATAAAGGTAATACGCCCTGAGATATTCTTTCTTTTATTAGCATTCTATGTGCATAAAGAATTTTATGAACACTATCCATGATTTCATCTAATAAATTAGGATTTTCTTTTTCTTTTAAAGAAAGACGAGGTAAATTAATTCCACAAACTCTATGGGAACCAATAGATAAGTCTGAAGATACACCAAAACTATTTATTTTACCCGCAGTATTCAAGTTTTCTATAGTATCAAATTCGTTTTTTAGTCTGCAACATGAGCAAAAGCTGTTAGGTTTAGACTGGAATATATTACCAATAGACTTTTCATGATTAACTTCACTAATCCAATCTATAAATTCTTCGTTTTGATATTCATTATTTTCATCTAAAGAAACAGCCAACGTACTGACAGGGAAAGTAAACACACCTTCTTTATTATTTATATCTGTGAAATATTCAAAAAACCTTTTAGATAATTCTACTGCACTATCTATATTTGGTTGCGTAAAATCGTCACCAAATATAAAACCATCAAACAAGGCATGAGCAAAGCCTTTATCTAAAACTGAAAGATTGGTAAAGCTCGATTGATTCCCTCTAAATGGAAAATTAAAAGAATAAATAATGTTTTGAAATTGATTTTTAATTTTATATCTCATATTTTCATCTTTATTATATCTTTGGATATAATCTTCTCCAAATTCAGCCCTATAAAATTTATCTAAAATTGGGAAAAATGAAGGATAAGCTATTGCACCCATAATTTGATTAGATATAAAGGCAGTTGTTTGTATAACTTGTTGTATAAATGATTCACTTCTTGTAGGAGGTTTTATTGTTATATTTTTCCCATCATAAAAATCCATTCCATTTATCAACAGATTATTTAAGTCGATTGCAAAACAATAGGGTTTTTCAATATCAGTTAAATCATTTACAAATATGTCCCCAGATATAATCCTTTCTATAGCTATTTTTGCGTCTTTTTTAGAAAAGAATTTTTTTATCCATTTGTACAACAAATAAATAGAGTTTAATTTTTGTTGAGGTTTAAATCTTTCATAAGTATATTGTGATATGTCCTTAGCGGCTACATTTGCATTATCGTCAATAGATACACTTGCAACTGATTTAGTTGATTTATTATAAAAATTTTTAGGGAATTGGGTTATATCTAAATTTTTATCACCTATACCGTGTATTTCAAATATTTTTTCACCATATTTTGCTTTTAAATCGGTTAATAATTCTACAAAATCATTATTAAAACCATATTTAACATTATACCCTATTTTTGTATGTTTGTTTTCTTCCATATTTACCTCTTTTACACCGTTTTCTCTTTCTAATGTCTGCATTTTTATCTCCTTTTCTCTACAACAATATTACTACAAACTATTTAAAATGTCAAATTTGAGAAAAAAATAGGGTATACCACAAAGGTACACCCTATTGTTTAGGGTAGTTTAAACTACTCGGCTTTTTTATCTTCTTTTTTATCAGCTTCTTGTTTATCAGCCTTTTTATCAGCCTTTTTATCTTCTTTAGGTTGTAATTTTTCAATCACTTTAGAAAGTTTAGCTACTAATTCTTCTAATTTAGCTACTTTTTCTGAAAGCTCAATAATAACCTTATCTTTTTTAAGGTCAATTTTTGCAATAACTTCTTTTGCACCAGCTACAGCTTGTTTTGCTCTGTCTACAAATTTTCCCATTTGTTAATCTCCATTTCTAAATAACATATTCTACATTTTGTTTTATTAATTCTTCTCGGATTTTGTTTAATGCTTTACGATATAAAAATCCTATATTCTGTAAAGAACACCCTTTTTCATCTGCAATTTCTTTTCTTGTTTTTTTATCTCTTCCAAGAAAACCATGCACATCTATTATAGTTTCAAATTGTTTTTGTGTTATCTGTTCATTTTTATATAAATCTATCACAATTTTTTGTACTTTATTCCAATCATTTATATCGTCAATAAATTCATCTACATCTTGCGGTTTAGCTTGTATAATTTCATCTATTTCTAAATAGTAACTATTATCTATATGTTTTCTTTGCTTATCTTTATAACGTCTAAGTTCATATTTACAAGCTTTACCCAAATAAGTTGAAAACTTTAGATTTTTAGTAACATCAAACTTATTTATACAACGCATAAAAATCAAACTAGCCTCTTGTATTAAATCTTCTTGTGTACCATAAGCTATATTTGGAAATGTACCCGCATATTTAGCAACAAGTCTAAAAGTTTTTCTATATAACTCATCTGCAATTTTTTTCTTTTTAACTGGGTTCTGTTCTTGTTGATATTCATAAATCAACTGTTCATTTGTTTTTTTCTTTTTTTTCATTTTATATACCTACTGTTGTATAATACCGTTTATCTCTCTTCATTTACAACATTAGGTTCACAATTAAGGTCTATATATTCTTTGATTTCTTCCCAAGAAACTGGTCCATATTCCCAAGCGTCTACACCACAATCTGTACTTTGTTTATAATCTGGAAGTGTACAATGAACATGCCCATAAATATGATATGAGCCTTTATAAAAACCAGACCATTCACGATAAGGAAAGTGTGATAAGAATATTTTATCACTACCTATTTGTAATATTTGATTTTCTTTAACACTTTCTATCAACCCCTCTTTTTGACATCTTATAAGGTTTTGTTTATTGTCATGATTTCCCA
>Ga0326511_10003265_pt1 | contig 13059 bp, 8 predicted proteins | sample 0_2496_0518_D_FD_203701 | JGI IMG/M metagenome (GOLD analysis project Ga0326511, IMG submission 203701) | Bovine rumen microbial communities from UC Davis, California, United States - 0_2496_0518 | ecosystem: Host-associated > Mammals > Digestive system > Stomach > Rumen | place: USA: California... | reverse complement strand
TCTACGTCACTGATCAATCAAACATTGGTAATCAACCATTGTTTGATACCTGGCTAGACTCTTTTAAAGAACAAAAGATCTGGCGGGAAAGAAGAGAACACGACTGTGATACTTGTAGATCTTTTATTAAAAGAATAGGACCAGTCGTAAGTCTTAACCTTTCTGACGAAGGTAAGATAGTTAGAAGAACTCTTTGGGAAGGTGAAGAATTAGAAACTCTTGTAAAAGATACAGAATATGAAAATCCTGTTAGAGTTATGAGAGAATTGATGAGATCTCTTCCAATAGAGAAAGAGTTCATAGTAACGAAGGAATGGCTTGATAGCCTTCATATGAAAAGCTATGAAGCAGGTAGAACCTTGTTGGTAGGTTCTCCTAATGGTAAGTCCAATATCGTAACATATGATAAGGAGAACGCTAATACAAAGGTCACTTACGAGACTAAGTATGAGGAGGTTGTTACCTCTAAAGGTAAAAAAATAATGCAACCTCATAAGGTAAAAATTCTCACGCCGTTGAATAATGGTAGTAGAATTATACCAGGCAAGCAGTATAATTTCACACATTTTCACTGTTTGTTAAATCCGGACTTCATACAAGAAGAGTCTAAATCTGCTTGTGGTGGATTTTTTGATATCGGCGATACAAAAGCTGGTAGAGAGAATAAAACCAAAGATAGATATAGAATTCTCAATGAATTATTTAATCTTCCGGACTCAGGCTTTTTAACAGCACTTGAACTCTTTAAGTCCCAAGAGCTTTGGAACAAAGATGGTGGACAAGCTATAATGAGCGCCATCATAAAACTCAGGGAGGAATATAAAGAGGTTCCAACAGAGGAGAGATCCCAATGGGTTTGGTACAAAGCTCATTCTCTTGGGAGGGGTATAAGTTGTTTTAAAGACAACGCTATTTATAGCTCAATTATAGAGCCCCTATCTGAATTAGAAATAAGAGATCAAGCAGCTTTAAGTAAATATCCAACATTGTCCGGTAAAATAAATAAAAGCGCAAGTGTTATTCGTCAATTATTGATCCAAAAGGGAATAATCGATTATAATACTAGAGTTGACCCTGCTAAAGCGAATAGATGTTCTATCGAGAATGCTAATGAGACGAACATAAAATCAGCAGAAAAATTCATTGTAGAAAATGGTTATGAATCTGCATTCTTGGAGACATCTTTCCTGACAATGTCAGATATACCAACAAGTTTGGTAAATTATAAAGACAGTAGTAATAAAACAATAACAAAAGCGGAGGAAAATTCAAGGAAAAGCAGATTACTTGTTGCTTTTGAAACATCTACTGAAGACCAGGATTCAGTTCCGACTACAGAAGGAGTGATTTTAACATCCAGATTCAAGGATGCTAAAACCATCGATATTAACGAATTTAACAAAAAGATTTTACCTGACGTAAAATCTATGAAAGTGTTATTCCCTTCTACTATATCAGACAGGGTTGCAGTACTATTCACAGCAAAGGATAGAACCGCGAAACCAATCTATAGTTGGAAAAATAACAACGGTTGGGTTAATATCACAGGGCATTCTGGTAAATCCAATATAGTGTCCTCAGTGAAGAATTCCGTAAAGAAGATGGGTGCATATACTGATGGCTATATGTCATATTCTCTTCAGTTTTTCGAAGAAGATTCAAGGCTCGATAGACAGCGCTGGGGCTATGACCCTGATGCTCATGTTGTTGAGTTTGATGAAAATTTCCATTATAAAGACCACATCTACTTTGGCGGCCATAACTTCTCGGTAAGAGACCCGAAAAAAGAGGATTTTACCAAATTCAGGAGCTCGATGAGTCGAAGTGGTGGTATTCTCGACCATGACTGCCGTCAAATGGAAAGAGCACTGGACGGCTCTGATGAATACATTGCGATTGAAAATATTTACTATCCCTATAAAGATAGTATCAAGGATGGCTACGTAGCCGTTATTGCTAATTATTTCGCAGGAGGTCATACCGTAAAACACTGGAAGGCCCAAGTGACCGTCGGGAATCGCACAAAAGAGTACGATTACTCTGATGTGACCAAAGTAAACGACTGGATCATTGTATCTTTACTCCACTTTAAAGATACGGAACTTATAGAATGGATAGACGGGGGAAAACTCTCTGATTTTAAATCAAAAATAGAGAGGGGATTAGAAGAAAAGTGTAACACCACCTATCCCAAACCACAAGAATTAGTTAGTGAAACTAATGAAAAGGTTTGGGGATTGAATTGCGGTAAATTTCACCCAGTTAGTCTCATCTGCCCAAGTCCAAACTATTGGCAGTCTTCTGTAGGAACCAAATATTGGTTCTTTATCCTCAAAGGTATGAGAATCAATACCGAATTGCCTACAATAAACCCACAGTTTCTTAATAATGACCTGAAAAAATACCGAAAGGGTATTCAGGGAATAATTATGAGAGACTACGAAGGGTATAAAGGCGTACCCGGTAAAAAGCTCTTCTGTTTGAAACCGTCTGATACCTGTGAACAATTAGCCGGTATTCAAATCCAAGACGGTGATGGAGAGGTTTCACTGATAACTTCCGTTGTTTTAAATTCCGGACGAAAAGATGTTTGGAAAATAACATTTGGAAATGTAAAAGCGGTCATTAATCCTGCTATCACCTCAACTACGTCATCAGACAAAGAAGTGGTAGTCCGACCTAAGTCAGATTCACTCGTGTATTTCGATACTGTATCAAATACATGTATTAATCTCACAAGTGAAAACTACTTATCTGAGTTTGATTTTATCCTTTCTGATGATCTTCTGAAAAGAATAGAAGAAGAAGAGGTCATAAGGGTAAAACCTGGCTACGAAGTAATAAAGAAAGGAGACGTGTACTTCACGCGTAAAAAAGAAGATACAAAGAAAAACTAATTTTTATAATTAAAAATAATTTAAAAAATGGCAAAAGTAAATTTTAAGAGAGTCGAACCATTACAGGTTGACTTAGACAAAGCTCTCCAGTCTGCAGCAGCAGCACATAGAGCATCAAATTTAATGGGTCTTACATACAGAGATCCTGAAACCGGCAGTATATACGACGCTACCGAACTTACTGGCGACGATGTCTGGGGTCAGACATCAATTACGAAACTGCAAAAAGAAAAAGCAGTTTCTGTATCAGGTACTGGTCCTCTTGTTAGAATTCTTGATTCTCTTGAAAAAGAATTAAAGAATCTCGGTACGGAAGATACTACTACTTCTGTAAGTGAGGTAGAAGATGAAGAATTCGCAACGGCAATAGGCGAAATTGATCAGCCAATCTCTCAAGAGATTGACGATAATACTAAAACTATTAAAACTTTGAAAATAAAAAGAAAAGTGGTTTTGGATATTATTATCACAAGAAGTAACTTCGAACGCTCATTTGAAGCTGCTAGAAAAGCTGACCTTCTGGAGAAGTCTGAAGCTGCCCTCAAAAATAGCATAGAGGCGGAAGCAAGACGAAAAGCTGAGATAGAAAAGAGGACAAAAGAAATCCTCTCTAACCCAGAGACAGCAGCTGAACCGATTGCTACTAAACCTAAAGTTATTTTAGGTTAAACGATTACTAGAGATATACTTAACTATTTTGGTTGGGTATATCTCTTTTTTTTATTAATTAAACTTCATCTTCCTTAAAAACCTTATTTTTGGAGGAAATATAAACAGTATTAAGTTTATATTTCCTTATTTTTATTTTTCAAGTATTTATTCATTAACATTTAATTTATTATATTATGGCGCTTAAAAAATTCACACAACTCTCAGAAAGAGAGTTTAATTTGGTCTTCCAAACCTGGGAAGACTGTTATGAGTACCTCTTGGGTATTCAAAAGGTTTCATTGATCTCTAAAAGTGAAAAATGTCCTGAATGTGGGCAGATTTTCACAAGGGAGACTTTGAACAAGAGGAAGACATGTACAGGTAAGTATGTGCTTTCTCACAAACTCGAGAGAGGTACGGGTGATTGCTGCGGCAAGAATATCCTCTCTCCGAAGCTATATTTCTTCACAAACGTGAAGAAAGAAATCACGTCAAAAGATCGTGATGAGAAGAGCGGAAAACCAATTAAAAAGATAGTAGAAAAAACTATCTACCCCTTCAATACAAGATACGATTCCCAACTTTTGGGAGTATTTAAAATTATTTGGGGAATTTTGACAGGAAATCTCCCACAATACGAAACCCCAAAAGGTATTGAGGTTGAGATGAAAAGATTCTGGATCATTAAAGAAGATTCAGATATAATAACACCAAAAGAGTTCTTTGTTAAAGTGCAGGAAATTATTCAATATAAGAATGCACTTAACAATACTGAATTTATGGGTGTTGTTAGATCGAATATTATCTCACCGGAAATACCGGTAGTAACTGCTTCAACTGTAGCTACGACTACTAATACTAACCCTGAGGCTGAATATGAGCCTCCGAAGGGTTTATCTGAACAAGCTTTAAAAATACATAAAATGGTATATGAGGCTTGTTCAAAAGAAACAGATATAACCAGAATAGACGCAATAAGGTTTGCTGGTTATATGGCACTTATCGGACTTAAAAAGGTATCTTCTTTTGAGGAGAATATCTTTGAAAAAGTGTTAAAAGAGATGCCTGGGTTCTCATCTACAGTAGAGATAGATAACCTTAGCTCAACTTGCTACACATCATTCACTATGTTCGATAGTGATTCGATAGTGGATAAGTTAATTCCACAACCTCAAAAGGTTGTAGAAAATAAGGTAATCTTATCGATTGAGTTAGATGAGATCTTTAATAAATCTCCAAAAAGAGATTTTGGTAAAAAAGAGTTCTTTTGGACAATCAGCGATTTTAAAGCTGTAGTTCAAGAGCAACTCGGATTTGACCCCTCGGAAGATCAGATCGAAAGATACTTTGAGTCTAAGTCGAAATAGAATTAGACTCATAAGAAAATAATACTAAAGTTTTTATAGACTTTGGTATTATTTTTTTTATTCCGGTATAATCCTCCCTTCAAATTCTTACTAGAGAATAATTTTCATTAAAAAATAAAATAATTAATCTTATAATTCTTTAATACATGGAAGAAGTAACAAAAAATTTTATAAGGGATCTCGAAGATCTTCTGGGAAAATTAGGTCCTAATTCTTCTCTCTCAGCAGAAGATAAAGAGCTTGAATTTCATAAATACATAAAAGCTCAGATGGATTCTTGGACGGAGGAGCAAAGAGTTGGTTTTGAGAAGAAATTGAAAGATAAATTCTTCTCAGAGGAAACTAAGGAAGTTCTTTCTGAAAAATCCTTCAATATATTGAAGAGATTGAATAATTTAGGTGATAGCTTCCTGAACGTTCCATCACTCATTAACTCAATATTCCAAAGTTCTGGATCTTCTGACAAAGAGTTCTTACTTGATCCTTCTCCTACTTTGGCAGAAGTTATTAGTGGGAAAACACAGGAAGAAATAGAAAAGTTCTTCTCGGAACTTAACAAAATTTCTGTAAATCAATCTAACTATTTTGATAGTCTGTCAGATTCTGGAAAACTATATAATGTTTATAGTGGTATCGGATTTATTCAAGACTCTATAAATCAGATAGTTCAAGGTTCCATCGAAACACTGACGAAAAAGTTTACAGGTAAGAGTGAGGATATGACTGTTGCTTTAGATTCAACAATAGACGCTCTTATTCACCATAGATTCACAACAGAGGATTTACTTTTCACTGTAATATTGAAAATTGTTTTTACAGTAGTTGGGAAATCGGTTAATATATCAGTACCCCCAGAACTCGTTAAAGCTATTGAGGAGTTTGGGCTAACTGATCCAGCTGTTGTAGAGCGCTGGAGAACGGATTTCTTTAAAAGAATAGCAGAAGAAGCTAAAGAGTTTATTCAGGATAATATTGATAAACCTTCATCTAATAATCCTACGCCAAATCCGAAACAACCTAATTTTGAGAGAATTACTGAGCAAGAATTTGTAGAAGCTGGTAATGACGGCTCAAGAAAAGTGGTAGGAAAGAAGAAGGTTGATGTAAATCCTAGTGATTCTAAACAATCTAAAACTCCTTTCTTGGATCGATTTGGAGAGGATCTCTGTGAAAAAGCTAGAAATGGTAAGATAGATCCATTAATCGGCCGGGATAAAGAGATTAATTCTTTATTCGAAATTCTTTGCAATAGAAAAAAGAAATCTGCAGCTTTAGTTGGTAAAGCTGGTTGTGGTAAAACATCTATTGTGGAATACTTAGCTCAACTTATAGTAAAAGGCAAGGTTCCTGATAAGTTGAAGAATGTTAGGTTAGTATCACTTCCTATATTCAGTATAAAAGCCGGAGCCAGCCTTAGAGGTGAGTTAGAGGGTCGTTTAGAGGGGATTATAAAAGAAGTCCTTAACTCTGACCAAAAAATCATTCTCTATATGGATGAGATGCACCAATTTGGTTCTGGTGTTGATGGAAATACTATATCCGACGTACTGAAACCTTATTTGGCTAATGGTTCGATTACATTAATTGGATCTACTACTGATTCGGAATTTAGAAGGTATGTAGAGAATGATAGAGCTATGGTAAGGAGATTTAGCAAGATTATCGTAGAAGAACCTTCATTAGAAGAAACCGTAGAAATTCTTAAGAAATCTATGGATAATTATTCTACCGCTCATAAAGTTCAGTATTCAGATGAAGTTATTGAATTTGCGGTTAGAGTAGGAGGTCGTTATCTTCACGATAATGCTAATCCGGATCTTTCTCTTGGTATTCTCGACCGTGCTGGTTCTGCATGTGAGCTATCTCATAAAACAGCTTACAAGAAGCTGAAGAAACAGATAAAGGATTTAGAGGTAGAGTTGAATGATTTAACAGAGAAGAGAACAACTCTTGTCTTCGAATCTACATCAGATCCGAGTAAGCTTGATGAGGTTGATACGATTCAGCCTAGAATAGATGAGATTGAAAAGGAGTTAGCGATATTGAAAGACCCAAAGAAAGCGGATAAATCAACCTGGCCAACTGTATCAATAAAAGACGTAGCTACGGTTATTTCAAACGCAGCTAATGTTCCAGTTAATGTTATTCTTGAACCGGAAATTGATAAACTAGCTAAACTCAAGGAAGAAATTAGCGAGGTTGTTATTGGTCAAGATGAAGCGGTTGATACTATGGCTCGTGCTCTGTGTAGATCTTATCTTGGACTTAGAAATCCGAAAAGACCTATAGCGTCGTTCATGTTTATAGGTCCTACTGGCGTTGGTAAAACAGAGTTGGCTAAGAAGACAGCAGAAATTGTTTTCGGAACAGAAGAGGCTTTCTTGAGAATTGATGGTGGTGAGTATAGCCAGCCTCATACTGATACAAAGCTTCTTGGTGCTCCTCCTTCATTTGTTGGCTATGGTACAACTCCGCCTGTATTTGATAAGATTAGAAAAAGACCTTATACGCTAGTTCTTGTAGATGAGGTAGAAAAAATTCATCCAGATATAGTAAATAAAGTATTCTTATCTATACTGGATGAAGGTGTGGTTACTTTATCAGATCAAACAAAAGTTGATATGAGAAATTGTGTAATAGTATTTACTGGTAACGTAGGTTCTACTACAGCCAATAAAGTCTCTTTCAATTTCACAGAAACCGAAACAGATAAAGTAGCTGCTAGAAAGGCAGCTTATATGAACGCGTTAAAGGGTTATTTCAGACCTGAATTTTTAGGCAGATTGACAGAGGTTGTTTGTTTTAATCAACTTACTTCAACTGAAATGCGTTCTATTCTTGAGCTTGAAATTAATAAGTTCAAGGAGAAGTCTGGTAAAACACTTTCCATGACTGATGAGTTGAAAGATTATCTCATCTCTAAAGTGGATTATAAACTTGGCGCTAGAAATCTTAGCGTTGTAATTCAAAAGGAGATTGAAGATAAAATAGCTGATGCTATCCTTAATAATAAAAAGCTTTTTAAGAAAATGAACATAGAAGCAGATTATAAGGATGGCGAAGTTAAAGTGAATTTTAAATAGTTTAATTTGAATGAAGAGAGATTAATCTCTCTTCATTCTTTTTATTTACTCCAAATAAAAATAAGGTATAAAAAAAGCATTGAAATTCTAATAGATGAATAAAAAAATAAAATTTCTATTATAAGACGGCCGAGATTTTTAAATCTCCTACATACTTACGCAAGGAAGGGTGTCGTCAGCGAGGAGCCTATTGTAGTGATGCTCCTTCTCAATGCGGGTGTGGTGAAAAGGTAGACATGTCACGTTTAGGCCGTGATGCTGAAAAGCGTGGGGGTTCGAATCCCTCCACCCGTACAATAAACCCTCTAGATTCCAGGGTGACTTATCGGAAAGACGATAAATTGCCGGAGTGGAGGAACAGGGAGACTCGTCAAATTTAAACTTTGATTATCAGTGGATAGTGCAGGTTCGAAGCCTGTCTCCGGTACGAAAAATTAATGGTGCGTTAGTTCAGTTGGTTAGAATACATGCCTGTCACGCATGGGGTCACGAGTTCGAGCCTCGTACGCACCGCTGCTATTATTATAAGATATATCCCATTTGAGTTTGTGTTAGTTGGTGAAATTGGTAGACGCGTGGGGCGTGAAGTCTCCTTAATTGGAGACCTGAACTCTGTACTCCCGGTCTTATTTCAGGTGACTGATTTAAGGTTATGCAGGAGTGTGTCGGTTCGAGTCCGGCACTATCATTGACTCCGTGGGGTATTTTTTTTTATTTACTTAACTAATAAAATTTTTTAAAACACATGAAAGAATTTATTGTAGTAACCTGGCCAGATTCCCAGGATTTAATGGAATTAGATGGCTTCAAAGAGAATTCCTACCTGATTAATGATGAAAAAGGATTAGATGATTTTGGATCTAGTGCTTATTTCGTCAATAAGAAGTGGTATGAAGCTATGAACAATGAAAATTGCACCCCTAATATTAAATCAGGCCTAGATGAAATGAAGGTGCTAGATAATATTTGTAGTCAGATGGACTGGTTAGATAAATATAAAGAGGAACATGAGGCTAAGAGCAATGAAAATTGTACACCTAATGTTGAATGTAGCTGTTGTAATGATAATCGTTTCGAAATTATAGGAGCAGCAAAAAAGGATTTACTTGATTCAACTAATATTGACTCGGATCCGGAAGAAATGAAGGTAATAGATAATATTCTATTCCGTTGTTGGCAGATGGGTTGGTTAGATAAATACGATAATAGTAAACACGAAAATGAAAGATCTTAAAAGTTTGTATAATATTTCCTTATACATACTCAATCACAACCCCTATGGCAAAAATGAGCCTATGGAGTTAAAATTGTTTTCGAGGTTATTGTTTGAATCTGAAGCATCACAATTACTCTCAACTGGTTTAGTTCGAATAAGGGATTATTGGGAGATTGACAAGGAAAAAGATATAATACTTCCTATATCCTTCAAAGAGATCCTTTCATCTGACGACTATAAAATCTGGTTGGAAGATGATAAGGTTTGTACAGATCAGGAAGTTAATTTAGATTATCTATCTCAACATACAAAAGAAACGTTAGATGATCAGTTAAGAATTCCGACCTCTAGTAATTGGACAAAAGAGACTTGGTATAATCTCCGAATGAGCCCTTGTTATAATGGTTCAACTGTTTTATTAAAAAATGAAAAAATAGATCCAACGATTATTATTGATTATATTTTTCATGATCTCAGAAATTATGTTAAAGAAAATTTTGAGATAGATAAAGCATTAGGAAATTATAGTGAGTGAAATATTTAGGAACCCTCAGAAGGGGTTCCATTTTTTTTTTCTGTACTAAATCCTTGTTTATAGATTAACTATAAAATAATTAAAATGTAGATTATTATGATATTATATAAAACTAAATATTATACACAGATGTCTCACTATACTAACAGTGATGGTATGCTGAGTATTGTGAAAGATGGATTTAAGAATATTAAAAATCAACACGGTGGTATTTCATTCTTCAAAACTAGTGAAGATGCACTAAGAAATGATAGTAGATATGATTTAAATCAGGTATTTTATAATATATGGAAACGAGACCAGAGGATAAGTGATAAGGTAAAAAAAGCTATACAATCTCTCCCTGAAGATGTAAAGAAGGATATTCAACGATACAATAGAATGGGAAGAGAAGATGTTTCTAATCATATTATTAGGGATGCTTTGCGTGAAAGGGGTTTTAAAGTACCGAGTACAGAGCGTTATGGAATAAATGAGAAAACTAGTGATATTTTAACCAATTACGATAAGGGATCTTTTTTATATAGTCATGGAAATATTTTTACTGACGGGAGACGAGCAAAGGAATTTGATCACTGGGACTTGAGTAGTAAAAATAGGGATAAAGACGGCAGACCAATCTATACTCCTGGTTCCAAAACAGAAAGAGAGTTATTAGAAGCGGATCCTACCGCTTTTGACAAAGAAGTAGGTGATTTAACTTTTTATAAAGATTCGGTCACATTTCCTGCGGGCTATAAACAAGCTAGTCAGATTCAAGGATTAGGTAGGGGACTAGAGCTGAACACTAACCCTGTCTATCGAATGACAGTAGATACAAAAAATCCTGTAAATGACATATACGGTGTTTATAGAAAAGGATTAGGATATAGGGTAGAACCTGAAAATATACTACAAGAAACTAGAAAAATAGAAATTCCAAGAGGAATGGCTAGAGGAAGTTTTAAGTATGGGAAAAGAGGTTATTTACTTGATTATAATAAGATAAATGATCCTTCCTTCTATAACTTGGAAGATGAATATACAAAAGAAGTAGTAAAGAGTCTTGAAGAGAAATCTAAAAAATTATTTAGATCACGAGGTAAAAAGAAATGATATTATATAAGACAAAATATTACAGTAATTCATTGCCTTTATATCAAAAATTATTTTTCGGAGGAAATTTCGCCAGGAGAGCACGAGAATCAGCACAAGATAAAATGGTTGAGTATCTGAAAAAGAGAATAAAAAATACTGAAAGTGTAGCAGAGAAGGAGAATTTATTAAAAAGACTTGCTAAATATGATAAAGACACTGCACTTAAGATATTTTATGAAAAAGGGAATAATGAATTTTACGAAAATATATGGGTAAACCATAACAAAACTAACTTAGAAAGATTTAATAGAACTTTAAAGAGGCTGGGAGAAGAGCCATCCAGAAAAGATGAGAAGCTCTTAGAAAAAATAGTAAAGGGTATCAAAGAGGGGGATAAAGATACGCAGATAGTCAACCCGCTTGTTGATAATGATAAGTTTAGTACAGAGATGAGAAAATACGGCGGAGAGGACTTTATTAGAAAAAATTTTCCCGCGGGCGCTTTTATGAAAGACCACCCAGCTATAGCAGGACTTAACTTAGATAAAGATGTTTTATCAGTGATTTCTTCAGAAGTTAGAAATCCGGAAGTAGTTCTACATGAGCACCAACACATAAAAGATTCGAGAACTAAATTGTATGATCCAGTAGAATATAGTAAAGCAATGTATTATACTGGCCCTTTTACTGTAAACGAGGCTACCGGAGAAAAACTAGGTAATGCTGCTTTTTATACAAATGCAGAAAATATACTAAACTATAAAAGAAATGTAGTAAGACCTGAAAGAAATGCAAATAGTGAAGCTGCTAAACAGTCATATTTGTTAGGTGCAACTAAAAAACAACTTAGAAAGTATAATGACAGATTAAGACTTAGTCAGAGTACCTATGAAAGTTACTTATAAAATTAAATCCTTCAAATATAAATTAAGTCTAAAATTCTCCCTCAAAATTCTTAATAATGTATTAAAATAATAATACATTTAAAGGATTGGCCCTTTCGTCTAGAGGCTAGGACGCCAGATTTTCATTCTGGTAACACGGGTTCGATTCCCGTAGGGGCTACTAAAAAAAATAAAACTAGTATAAAAGCTAGTTTTATTTTTTTTTTCTTATACATTAATACCTAATTTCTTAGCATTTTCTCTCATTTTCTTTAATGCTTCTGGTGACATGTTATAATCCAGATCCTGAATTCCCTGTTTATTTATATTAACTACTAACATTGATTGATATGCTCCGTTAGATAGCCTTGAGGTATCATGAGCCGCTCTCCAATCTCTGCCACCAGATTTCTTATTTAAGAAAATATCTCTAAACATATGTTTGTTAGCTCTTCCTTCTTCCTGATCTAAATATTTTCTAAGTGCGAGAATATCACCTGCTGTACCATACTCAGGCGTGAACCCGAATGGTTTATCCACATAAGTACCATTTTTCTGATGCTTCATATGGTTCAGTTCGTGAAAAGCTATACTGGGATTTTTAGAAGTGTTCAGACAATTTGTAACCAGATTATAACAACTATCCAATGGTGAATCGATATACTCTATTTCTTTCCCTCCATTATTTTTGAACTCTGCTTCAAATGATTTCATTAATTTTTTATCATTGGGATTTTTTCTTAATTTTATACCTTTTATAGCAGTCTCTTGCACATTCTTTAGATTCTTCTCAAGTTCAGAATTAAACCAATTTTCTTCTAGCTGCTTTGTATTAGAGAGTTTATTAGATGATGATTTAGGCATAGATTCTAATTTATTCTTTTTTTCATCTATTGGTTTTCTTTTTTCAGCTACCGAATTATTAAACCTTTTTCCTAATTCATCTATCTTAGATGAAACTTCCTTATCATATTTTTCATTCAGGTTATCAGTAAGTCTAGTATAGTCATTATAATATTTTTTATCAAACCTATTAAAGCTTGGGTCTTTCTTCAACATTTCATCACACCATTTCTTAACCTCTTCATCTACTCTCTTCCCCTTTTCTTCATAAAGTTTATCCAGTTTTGTCTGAAATTTAGTCATTTCATTACCCCAAATATTCCCTATTCTGTTTTCGTAGTCCTTATATGCTATATCAGCTACTCGTTGTGAAGTAGGTACTTCTCCGTGTTTTTCCTTCCATACTCTTCTAATCCATTCTCTATCCTCACTACTTTTTCTTCCTGATTCCTTTATAGCTTGTCTAACTCTATCACCTAACAAGCCATAATATTTAGTTTTATATA
>Ga0326511_10003264_pt1 | contig 13061 bp, 17 predicted proteins | sample 0_2496_0518_D_FD_203701 | JGI IMG/M metagenome (GOLD analysis project Ga0326511, IMG submission 203701) | Bovine rumen microbial communities from UC Davis, California, United States - 0_2496_0518 | ecosystem: Host-associated > Mammals > Digestive system > Stomach > Rumen | place: USA... | reverse complement strand
TATATCAAATATTCTTTAGAAAAGAATATTTACTTGAAATGGAAATAAATAATATCATAAAAGTAAATAAACCAAATCCAAAAAATATTGTAATACCAAGGGAGATAAAAATTGAAAAATATAAAAGATTATGATTTAAATAAATTAAAAGAGGAATTAATAAGAATAGGCGAAAAGCCATTTAGAGCGGAACAAATATTTAAATGGTTATATCAAGAAAAAGTGAAATCATTTGATGATATGACAAATTTATCATTAGAATTACGAGAAAAATTGAAACAAAACTATACTATGTGTAATTTTAAAATTTTAAGAAAACAAGAGTCTAAGGATGGAACCATAAAATATTTATTTGATGTCTTAGATGGAAATGCAATAGAGACAGTACTTATGAGTTATCATCATGGATACAGTATATGCGTGTCTTCACAAATAGGATGTAAAATGGGATGCAAATTTTGCGCATCAACTGGGATTAATTTTATTAGGAATTTAAGTTCTGGTGAGATTGTAGAACAAATCTTAGCAGTAGAACAAGATACAGGGAATAGAATTTCAAATGTTGTACTTATGGGTATTGGTGAGCCATTAGATAATTATGACAATGTGGTAAATGCAATACATATTATAAATAATCCTAAAGGTATAAATATAGGAGCAAGGCACATTAGTTTGTCAACAAGTGGACTAGTACCAAAAATTTATAAGCTAGCAGAAGAAAATATTCAATGTACACTTTCGATTTCACTTCATGCAACTAATAATAAAAAAAGAAGTAGTATGATGCCAGTAAATGATGCATATCCTATTGAAGAATTAATTAAAGCATGTAAGGATTACATAGAAAAAACACATAGAAGGATATCATTTGAATATGCATTAGCAAAAGACAATAATGATAATATAGAAGATGCAAAAGAATTAGTAAAATTATTAAAAGGTATGATATGCCATGTTAATTTAATACCGATTAATAAGATAGAAAATGGAAAATTTGATAAAAGTTCAAATGAAAATATTATAAAATTTAGAGATTATTTAAATGATCATGGAATTGTAGCAACTATAAGAAGAGAACTTGGTTCTGATATTGATGCTGCATGTGGACAATTAAGAAGGAAAAATTTAGAAGGTGAGAAAAAATGTTATTAAAAGATTTAAAACTACCATTTATAAATAAACTAAAAGTATATGCATTTGTTGGACCATCTGGAACAGGAAAAAGCTATAGAGCTCAAATGGTAGCTAGTGAAAGAAATATAAATTTTATAATAGATGATGGTTTATTAATTAAAGATAATGCAGTTATTGCAGGTGAATCTGCTAAAAAAGCAGAAACTAAGGTTGCAACTGTGAAACATGCTTTATTCTATGAAGAAAGTGAAAGAGAACCAGTAATTAAGGCTTTTAAAAAATATAGACCAGAAAGTGTTTTGATTTTAGGAACATCAGATGGAATGGTTCAAAAAATAGCATCTAATTTAGGATTGCCAGAAATTTCAGAAACTATATATATAACAGATGTTGCAACAGAAGAAGAAATGAAAACTGCAAGAAGAATTAGAGTAACAGAAGGAAAACATGTAATACCAGTTCCAACATTTGAAATAAAAAAGGATTTTTCTGGATATTTATTAGACCCACTTCAAATATTTAAATCAAAAGGAAAAGGACAAAAACCATATATTTCAGAAAAATCAATTATAAGACCAACATTTAGTTATATGGGGAAATTTACAATTTCAGACTTAGTATTTAGACAAATTTTAGAATATTTAGCCACACAAACACCAGCAATACATAGAATAATGAAAACTAGAGTTGAAAACTATGGTGAGGGAGCAAAAATATATATAGAAGTAAGTATTGTATATGGATTTAATGTAAAAGATGGATTAAATGCATTTACATCTAAAGCAAGAAAAGAAATAGAAAAACTAACAGCAATGAATGTAGTAGATTTAGAAGTAGTGGCTAGGAATATTTATATTCCACAAGAAGAATGAGATTAATAAATAGTTGCGTTTTGACTGTGTTAAACTGCATTCGAAAATCCTGCGACGTACAAAAAGTACGCCTCGGATTCTTCTCATTCGTTTGCCTTGTCAAAAGCATAATTATTTATTAATCTATAACAAAAAAGGAGATTGAAATATGGGATTTATAGTGGCAATAGATGGACCAGCAGGTGCAGGAAAAGGAACAATTACAAAACTTGTAGGAGAAAAGAAAAATTTAATATATATTGATACAGGTGCATTATATAGATGTGTAACTTTATATATGATAAGAAATAAGATTAGTTTAGATGATACAGATAAAATAAAAGAATTTTTGAATAAAATAAATATTGAATTAAAAAAAGAAGATAATGAAGATCTTGTATTTTTAAATGGAGAAGATGTAACTAAATTAATAAGAGAAAAAGAAGTAAATGAGCTTGTTTCACAAGTATCACATGTAATTGAGGTCAGAGAAAATATAACAAATTTATCTAGAAAAATAGCAGAAGGAAAAAATATTATAATGGAAGGAAGGGATATTGGAACTAATGTATTCCCAAATGCTGATGTAAAGATTTATTTAGATGCAACTCCTGAGGAAAGAGCAAGAAGAAGGATGAAACAAAACCAAGAAAAAGGAATAGATATTCCTTATGATGAAATTTTAAAGAATATTATATACAGAGATAATAACGATAAAACAAGTAATGTCGCACCTCTAAAACAAGCAGAAGATGCATTTTATATTGATTCAAGTGATATGCCTATAGAAAAAGTAGTAGATAAGGTAATTGAAATTATAGAAAAGAAGATTAAATAATTTAGGAAGGTCGATAAAGATGAAGGAGTTTTTTAAGAAAATAGGAAGAGGAATTGTAAAAGGTGCAATATATGCTTATTGCAAGATTGTATATAGAATGAAAGTAGTAGGAAAAGAAAATATACCAAAATCAGGACAAGTCATTATCTGTGGTAACCATAAGAGCTTTTTAGATCCTCCAGCTATTGAAGTTACTTGTGGTAGATATACAAGATTTTTGGCAAAAGAGGAATTGACAAGACATAAATTTTTAAAGTTTTTAGGAATTGTATTTGATGCAATACTTGTAAAAAGAGATTCAAAAGAAGTAACAGCAATAAAAGAATCTTTAAAAACTCTAAAAAATGATGATTGTTTAGCACTATTCCCTGAAGGTACAAGAAATGGTTTAGCTAAAGGAGAAGATGTAAAAGATGGAGCTGCGTTTTTTGCTGTAAGAAGCGGAGCACCAGTAATACCATGTGGAATAAAAGGTGGAGAAAAAGGAAATTGGAAATTAACAATTACATATGGAAAACCATTAGATTTTAGTAAATACAAAGGGGCAAAGGATAAAGAAACTTTAGATAAGGTAACAAATGAAATAATGGACAATATCTTAAGTTTGACAAAATAGTTGAAAAGTAGTATAATTTTATAAGTTATTTAAGAGAAATAGACGTTTTTCAAAAAGAACATTGAAAGACGTCTTAAGTTATGAAAAGGGGTAATAAAAAATGAACAATCAAAAAATAAGAAATATAGCAATAATAGCACACGTAGACCATGGAAAAACTACATTAGTAGATGCAATGCTTAGACAAAGTCATATATTTAGAGAAAATGAACAAGTCCAAGAAAGAGTAATGGATTCAAATGATCAAGAAAAAGAAAGAGGAATTACAATTCTTTCTAAAAATACATCTGTAATGCATGATGATATTAAAATAAATATTGTTGATACACCAGGACATGCTGATTTTGGTGGTGAGGTTGAAAGAGTTCTAAAAACAGTTGATGGAGTTCTTTTATTAGTAGATGCTTTTGAAGGTGCAATGCCTCAAACAAGAGAAGTTTTAAAGAAATCACTTGCATTAGGATTAAAACCAATTGTTGTTATTAATAAAATAGATAGACCAGGTGCAACTCCTAATAAAGTAGTTGACCAAGTTATAGAATTATTTATAGAATTAGATGCAACAGATGAACAATTAGATTTCCCTGTTGTATATGCATCAGCTAAAAACGGAATTGCTAAAATGGATTTAAATGATGAAACATCAGATTTATCATGTTTATTTGAAACAATAATAAATACTATCCATGCACCTAATTGTGATGAAGAAGGTCCTGCTCAAATGTTAGTTTCTAATATTGACTATGATGATTATGTTGGAAGAATAGCAGTAGGAAGAGTAGAAAGAGGAATTATAAAATTAGGAATGCCTGTTTCTATATGTGGAAAAGAAGATAAAATAACACAAGGAAGAATTGCAAAAGTATATACACATGTTGGATTAAATAAAGTAGAAGTTGAAGAAGGAAAAGCAGGAGATATAATAGAACTTGCAGGATTACCAGATATCAACATAGGTGATACAATATGTGACTTTGAACATCCGGAAAAAATACCTTTTGTAGATATCGATGAACCAACTGTATCAATGACATTTAGTGTAAATAATGGACCATTTGCAGGAAAAGAAGGACAGTTTATTACATCAAGACATATAAGAGATAGATTATTCAAAGAATTAGAAAGAAATGTTTCACTAAGAGTAAAAGAAACAGACACACCAGATAGTTTTGAAGTATCTGGAAGAGGAGAACTTCATTTATCAGTATTAATAGAAACAATGAGAAGAGAAGGATTTGAACTTTTAGTATCAAGGCCAAAGGTTATCTTTAAAGAAATTGATGGTGTAAAATGTGAACCAATCGAATTATTAGTAGTAAATGTACCAGATGACTGTGTAGGAAATGTAATTGAAAAATTAGGTAGAAGAAAAGCTGAAATGGTAAACATGGAACCAGCAGAACTAGGACACACAAAAATAGAATTCAAAATACCAGCAAGAGGTTTAATAGGATATAGAACAGAATTCTTAACAGATACAAAAGGTGAAGGAACAATGAATCATATATTTGATTCATATGAAGAATATAAAGGTGATATTCAAGCTCGTGTTAGAGGAACTATAGTTGCTTTTGAAAATGGAAAATCTGTAACATATGGTTTATACAATGCTCAAGACAAAGGAGATTTGTTTATTGGACCAGGTGTAGATGTATATGAAGGTATGATTGTTGGATTAAATTCAAGAGGAGAAGATTTGGCAATAAATGTATGTAAAGAAAAACATTTAACAAATACTAGAGCATCAGGTTCAGATGATGCATTAAGATTAGTTCCACCAATTCAAATGTCTCTAGAAAAAGCAATTGAATTTATCCAAGATGATGAATTAGTAGAAGTAACACCTAAATCAATTAGATTAAGAAAGAAAATATTAGATTCTAAAGAAAGAGAAAGAGCTGCAAGAAATAAATAGGAGGGTAAAATATAATGGATTTTAAACCTAATGCAGAAAGAAGAGCGAGATATGTACTAAATCAAATATTTGAATATATGGATGCTGAAGAAAAAAAGAAGAAACCTAAAACAAGAGACAAAGGAAAACGAGCTGAGTTTTTAGAATATTATAAAATTAAAGGTTTTGATGAGGCAAAGAGTCACATAAATTCAGGGTTTAAAAAAGAAGTATACAATGATGAAATTTTGAAGAAATGGATAGAAGAAGAAAAATAAAAATAGGGATGAAGATGATGATGCTAGATAAAATAAAAGAAAAAGCTTTGAATGAACATATTCCAATAATAATGGATGATACTTTAGATGTAATAGGAAAATATTTAGAAAAAGAAAAACCAAAAAGAATTTTAGAAATAGGAACTGCTGTAGGATATTCTGCAATATGTTTTTCTAAATATCTTGATAAAGATGGAATTATAGATACAATAGAACGTGATGAAGAAAGAATAAAAGAAGCAAAAATAAACATTAAAGAAATGAATTTAGAAAATGTGATAAATATCTATGAAGGAGATGCAATAGAAATATTGCCTACATTAGATGAAAAATATGACGTAGTATTTATTGATGCTGCAAAAGGAAAATATCCATTTTTTCTAAAAGAAGCTTTACGTATGATAAATAAAAATGGTATAATTTTTGCAGATAATATCCTTTATAAAGGTTATGTTATGAGTGATTATAACAAACATAAACAACGTACGGCTGTAAGAAATTTAAGAGAATATATAAAAGAAATAACAGAAAATCCTAATCTTGAAACTGAGATTTTAGAAGTAGGAGATGGATTAGCTATAAGTAGAATTAAATAAAAAAGAAAACACCCGCTTAGGCAATAGCCTTGAGCGGGTGAAATATTATGTTGTATCAATTAAAAAGTTTTATGCCTTTGACACAACTGGATGGGCTTGCTTAGCCCGCAGAAGTCTGAAAGTTCCGAATATCCTACCATATTAACCTTTTTGGGGTCAAAGTAGAAGATTTTATCCATCTTTTCAGATCTGGCTCTTTTATACTTTGAATGCGATGCATTCATGTATTCAGCCCATTCATGTTGCTGAAGAGTACGGAGTTGAATCTCCATATTCAGCCCGGCATATTTTGGAGAGAGCGAAGGAATCTCAAAACTACAATGTAAGCTTTGGTACCCGTTTTGCTTGGGATACTTCATGTAATCTTTAACCACTCTTTCAAAGTTATCTGGAAATTTGATTTCAGGAACCAAAATATCAGGAAACTCTTCTTGCTTAAAAGCTGAGTTTGTTATAAGCTTATCAGGTTCAGAAACGATCAGAGGGAAATCCAAATATCTATTATTAAGTTGTGTTAGAGATGATATTATTTTGAAGAAAATCTGATAACACTTTTTAAGTGTAGTAAGATTTGTTTCATTCAAAATAATAATCCGTACAGCTAACAAGTCCTTAATAATAGGGTTGTTACCATCACAAATGCTTGCATAGCGTTTGTGAATTTCGCTTATGAAAGCTTTTCCTCTAAAAGAAACCGAGAACCTGATTTCAGGATCAGTTTCATTGATAATATCCCAGGTTGCTCTCGTAATTTGTTCTGAAATGTCATGAAAACATTCAGAATTCTTGCGGATGTTTGCAGCTATAATTAGCTGCGTAGCTAAAGATTGCATTAAGAAATCTGAATAATCAAATTCCTTTGCAATGTTTTTACCAATGTTTTCAGCTATTGCAGGAATATTATTCCATGAATAAAGGTTATTCCGAAAAATATCTCCAACAATCTTGTCTCGTTCTGTCATACAGTAGTCATTCCTTTCAATATTTTTTTTGACAGAGCATAATCTATGCTTACTATAATTATACCACAAAAGAAGTAAAAAGAAAAGTTTTATAATGTTAAAACCGTTGACAATAATGCTATTGAGATATATAATGTGTAAGCATATGGTAAGTACATAAAATGAAAAATGGAGATGAATTATAAATGAAACAAGTAGAATTATTAGCCCCAGCAGGCTCTTTTGAAAAGGCAAAAATAGCTTTTTTATATGGAGCAGATGCAGTGTATTGTGGAACATCATCATTATCACTAAGAACAAGAGCTGACATGGAAAATGATGATTTAGAAAAAACAATAAAATATGCACATGAAATAGGAAAAAAAGTATATGTAACACTAAATATATTTGCTTGGGATGAAAAATATGAAGAAATAATTGAAATGGCAAAAAAATTAGAAGTATTGAAACCTGATGGTATAATTGCAGCAGATGGAGGAGTAATAGAAGTATTAAAAGAATATGCTCCAAGTTGTGCAATAAATGTTAGTACACAAGCAAATTTAGTAAGTTTACATAGTTGTAATTTTTGGTACAAGCAGGGGTGCAAAAGGATGATAATGGCAAGAGAAATGAATAAAGAACAATTAAAATATATTATCAAAAATAAACCAAAAGGTATGGAAATAGAAATATTTATACATGGTGCAATTTGTTTTGCATTTTCAGGTAGATGTTTTTTAAGTGATTTTCTATCATGTAGAAGTGCAAATTTAGGAGATTGTAGTCAAAGTTGTAGATGGTCATATAATTTATATGCAGAAGAAAAAAATAATCCTGGAGAATATATGCCAATTGAGATTGATAAATATGGAACAAGCATTTTTTCTTCAAAAGATTTATGTTTAATAAAAGAAATTCCTGAAATTATTGAAATGGGAGTAGATAGTTTGAAAATTGAAGGTAGATTAAAAACAGAGTACTATTTAGCAAGTGTTGTAAATGCATATAGAAATGCTATTGATGACTATAAAAAGAATCCTGAAAATTATGATTATACAAAATATTTAAAAGAATTAGAAAAAGTAAAAACAAGAGGACTTACAACATTTTATTTCAATGATAGAAACAATAAAGATATACAAGAATACTCTGGAAGACAATATAATGAGAACTATGAATTTGGAGGAAAAGTAGTAGAATATAATAAAAAGTTATCTACAATTGAAATCAAAAATAAGTTAATCAAAGGGGATATTTTAGAAATTATAGTACCAAATAAAATAGAACCTGTAGAATTTGAAATACAAGAACTTTATGATGTAGAAACAGAAGAGGCAATTGGTGAAATAAGCCCAGGAGTAAAAGGACAAAAAGTTAAAATAAAATTACCAATTAAATGTGAAAAAGATTGGATTATAAGAAGAAAAAAATAAACAATACCAAAAGTTAATATAGAAATATTTCTATATTAACTTTTTTCTATTAATCTTTAAATAAATTTATAATTAAGCAACCAATAGAAATGCATATAATACATATTAAACCATTTAAATCAGAATGAACATTTGGAAATAGTACAAATATTGAACCTAAAGTAAATCCAATTATTGTATAAAATGTTTGTATGTAAAATTTTTTTAGTAAAAAGTTAGTTATTTTCATAAAGATAATACTACCTAAGATTAGTCCAATGCCAAGTGGAATAAGGATGGGAAAATACAATGATGAAATTGAAGAAATGTAAGAACTATAAACTCCCATAAGCATAAGTATCACGGTACTACTAACTCCAGGTACAATAACCCCTATTGACATTAGAAAACCAGATAGTAATAAATAAAAATAATTAAAATTTACACTTGTTATATTAGTTGAGATATTACTTTCTAAGAACACAGATAATATTCCAATTATAAATGAAATTAAAGTAAATAACAGATATTTTAATTCAAATTTATAATTCTTATTAACTTCTTTAAATAATGAAGGAATACTACCTAAAATTAATCCTATAAAAATGGATTTTGTTTGTAGTGGAATTTTTATAAGAAAGTAGTTTATTAAATTACTAAAAATAAAAACTCCAATAAACATTCCAATAAAAATAGGTAATAAAAATTTAAAATTCTTTTTAGGAAACTTAAAAAAATTTAAAATACTGTCTATAAGTTTTTCATATATTCCAAAAATAACACAAAAGACGCCACTACTTAGTCCAGGTAGAATTGCACCACTTCCAATAGCAATTCCCATTGCACAATTTTGTAGAAAAGCCATAAAATACACCTCTTAAAAATCTATGTTCAAAAAACAAAAAAATTCTAAAAATACTTTTTTAAGGTCAGGCACTTTTAATTTTACTACAACATATAATTGCGTTATAGAGAATTTGAAAAATAATTGTATCTACAATTCTTTTCCAAATTATATTCACGCCATGAGAACCTAATGGTAGTAAATTTGGAGGTGCATTTATGTTATCAGCACTTTGCATGACAGGGATACTTGGATTTTTAGATTTTTTGAAATCTGCAGTATTTGTTGTTCGGATATATTCAAGGTGGAAATTTATTTCCAGAACCTTTAACATCAGAAGAAGAAAGACATTACTTAATACTAATGTCAAAAGGAGATGAAGAAGCAAGAAATATATTGATAGAAAGAAACTTAAGATTAGTAGCTCATGTAGCTAAAAAATACAGTAATTCTAAAGTTGATCAAGAGGATTTAATTTCAATAGGAACAGTAGGTTTAATAAAAGGAATAAAAAGCTTTAATGTAGAAAAAGGTGCAAGACTTTCTACATATGTATCGCGTTGTATTGATAATGAGATATTAATGCATTTAAGAGCAACAAAGAAATTACGGAGCAGAAGTGTACTTAAATGAGCCAATACGGTAAAGATAAAGATGATAATGTTGTTACATTGCAAGAAGTGTTAGAAAATAATGAAAGAAATATTGAAGAAGTAGTAGATATAAAAATGAAAATAAAATTACTATATCAAAAAATGAAAGAAATCCTAAAAGATAGAGAAAAGACTATTTTGGAATTAAGGTTTGGGTTAGGACGGACATAAACCTAAGACTCAAAATGAGATCGCAAAAATGATGGGTATATCTCGTTCTTATGTGTCTAGAATAGAAACAAAAGCAATACATAAATTGGCTAAAGAAATAAAGGAATAGTTACTTTAAAATATTAGGGTATATTTTCCACATATAATAAATATATATTAAATACAAACTAAAAAGAAAGAAGGAAACATACATGGATATTACAAAAAATATATTTAAGGGAGTAGGAATTTCAATTATACTAACATTGATATTATTGCTTATTTTTTCAATTGTATTAGCATATACAAATGTTAGTGAAAGTACTATAATTCCAGTGATAATTATAATAACAGCTATAAGTATCTTATTTGGAAGTTCAATATCAACAAGACATATAAAAAAGAATGGAATGATTAATGGAGGATTAGTAGGAATATTTTATTTACTTTTATTGTATATAATATCAAGTTTATTAAATTGGAAATTTGGAGTTAATCTTCAAAGTATAATAATGATTGTTATTGGCAGTATATTTGGAATAATTGGTGGAATAATTGGTGTAAATATAAAATAAAAAAATGAATTTGTCGAATTTTGCGATGAAAAGTCAAACAAAAATCGTAAAAACAATTGACAAGTTCATTTTTTGCATTTATAATCTAGGTACATTTTTAAAAATCTATAATTTTAATTTCAAAATTTAAATCTTATGTTTTAAATCTTAACAAAATCCAATTTGAAATAAATAAGTTAGGAGTGATGCCTTTGATTAATTCAAAAAAATATTAAAAATAGTAGTCTTAATAGTAATTATAATAGTGATTTTTATTCTAGAAATTGCTTCACCAAAAATAAGTGAATCCTTAAAAATAGAAAGTGAAATTCATATTTCTACATGGAGTTTCATAGTTAATAACAAAAAAGAAGAAACTCAAAAGATTAATTTATTTGAGTCTAATATTAATACTAACCATGAATCCCGATTAGCCCCTGGGACAAGTGGGAGTTTTAAAATCTTTTTAGATGCTGCTGATTCAGAGGTAGATTTAGAATATCATATAAATTCCGTTGAAGAAATTAACAAGCCTCACAATTTAAAATTTATATTTAAAGAAAAAGAATATGAAACTTTTAAACAAATGGAAGAAGTATTATCAGGAACAATTAGTGTAGATGAAAAAGAAAAAACTAGAACATTCCAGATTAATTGGGAATGGAAATACGAAACTGGAAATACAGAAGAAGAAATTATAAAAAATGATTTACTAGATACAGAAGACATGAATAATATTAAAAGATATAATTTTGTAATCTGTGTAAGTGGAGAACAAATAAAATTATAGATTATAAAAATGTACATATTAAACCTTTATAATAGACAAATAAGTGGGGAGAGTAAAAAATCCTCACTTTATTAATTTTTTCATGCAGTGAATAGATATAGTATTAGCTAAACATTAGAACATATATATTAGAAGGAGGATGTAATATCAAAGTCAAGAAAATATTGTTTATAATAATTATAACTATAATATTATTATCAAATAATAGTTTAGGAAAGTATTTTTCGAAAATCCGATTAGAAAGTGAAAATGATATTATAGAGCCAGTAATAATAATTGAGAATGATGAAACTATTAATATAAATTCAATTGATAAGAAAATATACAATTTTAAAATAAAAAATTATAATAATGAAGAGAAAATAAGTAAATTAGATATAGAATACTATATAAAAATTATAGTTAGTGAAAATATTTTTATAAAAGTTTATAAAAATAAACAAGAAATCAAATTAAAAAATGTTACTACAGACAGATTTTTATTAAGTAAAAATCTTAAACAAGAGGATAATTATAAAATAGAAATATTTTTTTTTGATAATACTGTCCAGGAAATATTAGATGAAGTTAAAATGAAAATATATTATGAACAGAAGAATTTATAACTATTTTTAATTAAGAAGGGGATGAAATAAAAAATGAAAAAGATAATAATTTTTTTATTTATTATAGTATCTAGTGGTGTATTTAGTTTGATATCACAAGGAAAGTATATAAAAGAAAATGACATTACAATTGCAAAAATCAATATAGATACAATAATTCCAGAAGTAAAATTAATGAACATACAAAATATTATGTATAAAGAAAATGAAAATAATATTTTTGATGTGGTTATTAGTATTAAAATTGTAGAAAATAATATAAGAGAAAATAATATTAACAATATGAAAATTTCAATTGATAATCTTAAGACAGAAGATATAGATATAAAAAATGTAAAAAATGAATCAGATAAAATGGAATATGAAGTAAAAATAAAAAGATTGTATAAAAATCAAAAAATAAAAGTATTTATACCACAAGGAGTGATAATAGATAATCATGGCAACGAAAGTAAAGATCTTATAATAGAACATGAAATTAATTAAAGTCAATTATTTATTTTTTGATTAGTTGTGTTGTTATAATAAAAGTATAAACATAATTTAAAGTTAAATATGAGAATAATTAACCTGAAATTTATTATTGCCAGTTATAATCTACAAAAAAATGAAAAATAGTATTGACAAAATTAAAAGTTCATATTATAATTGTTATTGTTGTAAACAAAAAACCAGTTCACATTTTATATTCATGCAGATGTGGCGGAACTGGTAGACGCACAGGACTTAAAATCCTGCGGTTGAATAAACCGTGCCGGTTCGATTCCGGCCATCTGCACCACACTTATAGCAAGGGTTTCAAAATATTAATCCCTTGCTATTGTGTTTTTAAAATGTGCATAGTTCTAACAAAAGTTCTAACACTTTTCTAAATTTTGAAAAGTTAGAAATATATTATTATT
>Ga0326511_10003263_pt1 | contig 13063 bp, 13 predicted proteins | sample 0_2496_0518_D_FD_203701 | JGI IMG/M metagenome (GOLD analysis project Ga0326511, IMG submission 203701) | Bovine rumen microbial communities from UC Davis, California, United States - 0_2496_0518 | ecosystem: Host-associated > Mammals > Digestive system > Stomach > Rumen | place: USA... | reverse complement strand
GCCCTGTGCCGCGTTCCCCGAAAGGGTCTGCGTCTATCTCCTCCTGCGGGCGCGGATCGTGTACGCTGTCCACGATCTCGTCAAGGTATGGAAGGTACATCGGCTCCGTGATCTTCTGCCGATCAAGCACCTTGATCGCCTTGTGCGGCGTAGACGGGAAATACTTCTTGATGTCAAGATGCTTTCCGTAGATCGGCGCTTTCGGGTCTTCCCGGTACAGCCGTTGCAGGAATCCGATAACGCGCCGGATCGCAAGGTCAACGCCTTTCTTCTTCTGACAGGCCATGTTGTCGTAAATGAACGAGCCGGTCAGATCATCGTACACGCCGTTATTGCACATGCTCCGTTGCCATACGCGGTCACGGAACCACGGTGCGACGGCTTCACGGTATTTCGGTCTGTATATCTTGACGATCTTGCCGGGGCGCAGCTTGTACTTTCCCGCAAGCAGATCGTCCCGGATGTCCCGCGTAAAGGCAAGCGCGTGAATGTAGGCGTCCATGACGCCCGCCTTGCGCGATACGTTGCGCTTGCACTCGCGCACGGCCTTCTCCAACTGTGTAAGCGAGGCGGCACGGTCAAACTGTTCACCCATGCCGCCACCGCAAAAGGCACCGGGCGCCCATGCGCCGGGCGCTGTCGCCGCTGCTGATAGCCGCCGATCCGAAACAGGCGGCGTCACAAAGGCGCGGTTTTGACCTTCCGCGCACGGCTATTGTTTCGTCGCGCAAAGCGCGTACAGGAATCCGATCCCCTATCAGAAGTTTTGCTTTCGGCATATCGCTTACTTGAACTCACTTATATTTGATGGTCGGCGACCGCCCCGTTGGTGTTGTTCGCGTTGTTGTTGTTGAGCGAACCGTCCGTGTTCACGTTGCGCACGTTGTTGGCGTTAGACGGGTTCGGGCTAAAACGATCGAATCCCCAAGAGTGTAATCAAGATTGAGCAGACCGTTTCCAGTCCCGCGCTTACGGACACTTCACCGAACTGCGGTTCGTACTTCTTCTTATCGCCGTTGATCTGCCGATAGATGGAACTTTTCGCCGCCTTTTGTTGCACCGTCCATTTATCGAACTTATCGGCGGGAACCTCCAACACGCGCATCGCCTGTGTCATTTTCGCAACGAGCGCGGGCAGCACCGCGAGCGACAGCGTGAACAGCAGAATCCGTATCTCAAACAGCACCTTGCTTGTCGGCTTGATGCCGTCAGCGATATTCACGAGCGAATCAAACACGTTCGTGATACGCGAAAGCGATTCCGCGTACTGCCACCGTGACCGTTTCGGGAACACGTTCTCACGTGACAGCATCCGCTGCGTCTCCGTAGCGAACCTGTCCACGGCTCTCTGCCGCTGCGCCTTCTCGGTTTGCTCTGCCTTCTTGTGCTCCATGTTTCTCCGCAGCGGGCATCGCTGTCGCGACACCCGCTTGCTCCTCTCTGTCTGCGCTTATGCGAGCGATAGGCCGGCGACCGCCCCGTAGGAGTCGTACGCGCCGCCGATGCTGCCGAGCGAACCGTCCGGGCGCACGCCGCGCACGTAGACGGCGTAAGACGGGCTCGGGCTACGCAGGAACCAGTATCTTGCGGTCGTGCCCAGATACTTGATGCGGTCAGCGTTTTCGGCACCTACGTACAGCGGGTATGCGCCCGTGTAATTCGGATCGCCGCCGATGCTCTTCGGGGAAGTCTCGACAACGCTGTTGTTGTTCGAGCCGAAGATTTCGGTCATGGACGGAACCCAAATGAGCTCCTGCGTGTCCTCGTAGCCGTAGCCGTCCACTATGGATTTCGCGGTGCGCTTGTAAACAGGCACGATATGCTTCCGGAACTCCGGGTCGATGCCATGCAGCCAACCGGGCAGCGTGCTGCGAACAGGCATATCGAACTCGTCGGAAGGTGTCCACCACGACGCGATTGCGCCGGACGCCGCGCCTGTCGCGTCGCTGTTCAGCCACTTGCCGTGTGCGGCGTGTGCGGCACGGTTCGAGCCGTAGACGTTGCGCTGCGTGAAATTGACATGCGCCGCGCTGTTGACAAGGTACTGCGGATCGGCCGCGGTAACGGTGCCGAGCAGCGTGCCCTCGGTCGTTTCGATGGTGGCGACATCGGACGCAAGCACAGCATAGTCCGCACCGTAGATCGTCCACTTGCCCGCAAGCACGTTTTCTTTAGTGTATTTTGCAGCACTCGACTGATAGAGACCGAGACCGCTATGCTGTAGCTTCGCGCCTGCGGGAATATCGACGGGAGCGACAAAGCCGAAATTGCCGTCCTGTTTGGTCGTGCCGTCGTAGCAGCAATGATCGCCGATCACGTATGCGGTCGCGCCGGACGGGATGGCTTCCTGCACGGACACGAGCGCCTGCGGTGCACAGCGTGCGATACTGCCGTAGGTCTGCACGTCTCGCGTGAGCAGCGACAGGCTGTTTTTGAGGTTCGGGTTGACCGGCACGTCGCAGTTCTCGCCGAGCTCTTCAAAAACGATGTTCGATGCGGTGACGTGCACGACAACCGCATCATTGGCCGCGGGCGTTCCGGTCACGGTGATGCCGTAATTGGACAGCTCCACAACGTCGCCGTGCAGCGTCCACGCCGCGCCGTCGAACACGAACTCATACGCCGCCGCGTCGCTGTGCCCGATGGTTTCGATAAACGTTTCCTCGTCAACGGTCGCCGCCGTGATGCTGCCGAAGATGGTTGTGGAAACGCCACTTTCCTTGGCAACGGTCAGCGGATCGCCCGGCTGCATATACACGCCGATGGTGCCGTTCCGGATCGCCGCGACGATCTCCTCCGCGCTCGTCGGCGTGAGCGAGCCGCCCATCTTGTGCAGCATGGCGGTAAGGATCGCATTTTGTTCCTTCAAGGTTGCATCTCTTGCTACTTTTCCCATTGTGTTACTCCTTTGAATTTAGTCTTCTTCGCAAAGATCGCCGTCTGCATCCCGGTAAAAACCGAGGTGCGTAACTTCGGGGTGCTCGTCCATGTAATCGTACACGGCTTCCTTGATCGATTCGGGATCGACCGGGTTTTCTTCCAGCTCCGCCACGCGGGTGTCAAGGTCATCCTGCGCCTCCATGATCTGCTCGCGGTCAGCCACAACCCGATACAGCAGCTTATCGCGAGGTGTCACGGGCGGTTCGACTTCGGACACGGGAACGAGCCCCGACATAGCTGCAAGCAGCCTGTCTCTGTCCGTTGTGATTTCATAACCGTCAATGTTTGCCATTGTTTGCCTCCGTCAGAATAATTTGCCGACCGCGTACCCTACGATGCCGACGAGAACAGCCGTAAGAACGGACAGCACAACCGCGTCCCACTTCTTGCCGGACTTGCCTTCCAGTTCCCGGATGCGTGCCTCGTGATCGTCGAGCTGCGGTTTGTAATTGTCCATTTTTGTTTCGATGATCGAAAGCCGCGTTTCGATCTGCGTCAATCTTAACAGTATTTCATCCATCAACATCTTCTCCTGCTCAGGCATTCACGATCACCTCCGTTAAATCAGCGCGGTTGCTGATATAGCCGATGCCGTTGCCGAGGTCAATCTTGTACCATCCCGTATCGGGGTCAATCAGAATCAGCTGGTATTTCTCGCCTCTGTGCGCTGTCTTGATGATCTTGCCCGCCTTGCTGTTGCTGTTGCGCACATACACGCTGCCGCCCTTGACGCGCACGGTTCCGTATGTCACTGGTGCGGGGGTCTGCGCCGGTGCCGGTGTCGGTTCAGCCATGCACGCAAGCCGCCCGTAGCGGTTGTCGCCAATGCCGAGCTTGCGGATATGCACGCCGATGTCTCTGCCGCCGCTTTCGAGCACTTGCCCATTGCCGATGTACAGCGCAACGTGGACGATCTTTTCGCTGTTGTGCTTGAACACGAGATCGCCCGGCACAAGGTCGCTTCGGGTCATGCCTGTTCTGTCCGTGTTCTCCTTGCAGTAGGAATAATAGCCACGGCTTGAATATCGCGTGTTTAACAGCCCTAAAGCGTGCAGACCGTAGTAAATCAAACCGGAGCAGTCAAATCCTTGCACCACAGAAACACCCGCCTTTTTGCGGCTCTGGTAAAGCCGTTCGCAGCGGGCGATATTTTCTGCTTTACTGTTGCTTGCATCGGCTGTTTCCTTCTTCACAAAGAGTTTGGCGCGTTGGGCGTCGTCGTCCGGGATGATTTCACCCTTGCCGCCCCACATGTAGATCGCGGTGGGGATGAACGCAGACAGTACGTTATACAGTTCTTCGTACTTCGACATGGCGTTATTCCTCCGTTTCACAAAGGTCGCCGTCGTCGTCGTAATACAGGCGCGTAACGACTTCCTTGGATTCGCCGTCCGGGCGAATGTAGATGTCGTTGTCTAAAAGCCCTTCGACCTCGGACGGGTGCGCGTCGTTCACGACGATGCGCCGCCATGCAAGGATGTTACTGTTTGCATCCGTCTCGACAATGTGCAGCGGATGATCCGCGATCTTGCCGCCTGTCGTGATGTTGCCGTGGACATGATCGGACGCTGCCGCGCCGATGTTCGCGCGTGCGACGGCCTTGCGTGCGTCCGAGTTTTCCTGCTCGGTGTAATGCACGTTGTCGGCAGCAATGCCGATCATGCCTGCGTCAAGCGTCGTGCCGTTGTCGAGTTCAATTATCAGATGCCCGTTTTCGTCAATGTGCGATCCGGTCACGCAGACAATGCTTTCGAGGGCTTCCTGCACGGCGGCAATGATGTTTTGGTATGTCTTTTCAGCGAGGACGAGCGACGGGAAAAGCGGTGCTTTCTCCGATGGGGACAGTTTCGCGGTAAAGTTGAAGTTCTGCGTTGTCGTGAACTTCTCATAGTCCGCACCTTGGTACAACTCCAAGCACCCGACGTTCAGACCGTTGCCGATCATGTTTGCGTGGACGAGGATTTCAAGGTATCCGTTCGCGGCCTCCGTCATGTCGATGTCGTGGCCTTCGACTTCGGTGTCCTGTGAGCCTGCGCCGCCAGACGAAACGATCACGAGACGGACGCGATAGCCGGTAAGATCGACCGGTTCGCCGCTGTTCGTGACCGTGATCTGAAAGATATTCCCCGTATCTCCCGAAACGACGTTCGGGAGATCGAGGGAACTCTTTGCTTTGAGGTCAAGGGTAAAAGCGTATCGCTTATAGTTATCTGCCATGTAAACCTCCTGTTACACATACACGCCGCTCGGAATCGCTCTGCCGTTACGGACAACGTACACGCCCGCGTACATACTTCTGCGCCACAGCGCGTAAAGCGTCACGTTCGCGTTGGCTGTGTAATCGTCACCCGGAGCATACGCTATCGTCTGCGCGTTCGGGGCAAGCCCCCATCCACGGAAGCGATAGCCTTTCAGCCGGGGAATGTAGGGCGAAAGTACGAGCGTTTCGCCGTGCACCTTCGTCTGCTCTGCCGGGGCTGCGCTGCCGCCTGCCGCGTCATACTTGACGGTGTACGTCTTGATCTTCCACACAGCGTAAAGCACTTGCGCTTGGTTCTTCGTGAACGTGCCGCCCGGCGAATAGTCGGCCTCGTCGGCGTCTGCGGATTCAGCCCATCCTTGGAAGATGTAGCCGTCACGCGTTGGCTCGTCGCTTGCCAGCGTTAGGTCGATGTTGTACGTCTTCGTCTGCGCCGCCGGAGGATTGATACCGCCGTTCGCGTTGAACGTAACAGCGTAGGTGTCAATCTGCCACACGGCATACAAGGTCTTGTCCGCAGATGCGGGGATTTTCTCGCCGCCGGAATACTCGACGGTGCCGCCTGCCGCAGACGACCAACCTTTGAACTGATGCCCGGCTCGCGTCGGCTGCGAAGCCGAAACGGTGAACTCCGTCGGCGCAAGCACGCTGAACGTCTTTGTTTCGGACGCCGGTGCGTCTATGCCTCCGTTCGCGTTATACGTCAGCGTGTGATCCTCGACGACGACCTGCCACACGGCGTACAGCGTCGCATTGCCGTTTTCGTTGTAGGTCGCACCGGACGCGTAATCCGGTTCGTTCGCGGTGTTCGACTTCGCCCATCCGAGGAACGCATAGCCCTCGCGCGTCGGCTGTGCCGATGTCAGCGTAAGGTCTACACCATAGGTTTTCGCTTGCGAGGAAGGCGGGTTGACACCGCCGTTCGCATTGAACGAAATAGTGTAGGTCTGTTTCGCCCACACCGCATACAGCGTAACATTGCCGCTGAACGTATACGTACCGCCCGGATTGTAGCTTGCCGCCGTAGCCTTGCTATCCTGCGACCATCCGAGGAAGTTATGGCCGGTTCGTGTCGGACGCACCGTGGACAGTGTGACAGACGCGCCGACGGGATATGTCTGCGTAGCGGGTACGCCCGTGCCTCCGTTCGCGCTGTAAATAACGCTGCGATCCTCCACCTCGTCCGTAACGATGGTAAGCGTCGTGTCGGAGAGGTTGGAGCTGAACGTGAGTAGCCCGGAATTATACGACATGCTTGCGGGGCCTGCGACGAATCCGTACTTTGGTACGCCGTTGGGAAGCGTCAACTCGATTTCATAATTCGATACCGTAACAGCTTCGGAACCCGGCGAGACGAACCGCCCGGCAACCGCGTTGCCCTGTCCGGAAGAATTGACATCGGACGCGCTCGACCAATGCGCGGACGTGGAGCCGGTGCCGACGCCATCCGACGAATCGTATTTGTAACGAAGCTGCTGTGTCAGCCCTTCGCTGCCGCTTGCCCACAGCTTGCCGGACACCTTTGTCTTGAACTTAACGCTTGTGATGTTCTTTGTTCGCAGCGTGGCAAGCGTTGTCGCGTCGAACATGAAGTTCACGCAGCGCATTGTGTCGTAAATGTACGTGCCGGGGAAATAATAGCTTTCCACACGGTCGCCTGTCTCGCCCGCATATAAACCGTCTGTCCGATAAAACAGATTGTTCCAGACGTTCGACAAGTAGCTGTTTGATTTGCCGAAGCCCGCAACAAGTGCTATCGGGTGCAAGGTATAGATTTTTGCCATGTTTATTCTCCGTTCCGCAGGCGTTCGATCTCTGCCTGCAAAGCGTCAATCGCTTCGTACAAACGCCGAAAGTTTTCATTCAAACGATCCTCGTTCGTCTGCTCAAAGCGGGTTTTCTGCTCGTTCGAGGTGTGACCGAGCCGAACGGGCTGCATAGGTGGGGTTTTCATGTGCCTGCCTCCTTATGCTTCGTACTTTGCTGTATAGACAAGCGTAATACCGCCCTCGATGCGGAACCGGCTGCCGTTCACGTTCTCAACCGTGATCTGCACGTACCGCGCCTCGGACATAGCAATAGGCAGGCGGAACACGTCCGTCTGCGCTTCGTCCGGTACGAGGTCGAAGATGTTCACGCCGATGTTTGTGCGGACGGACACGCGAATGCGTCCGCCTGTTGCACGCAGCCACACAGCCGTCAGCTGCTTCATGCCGTGCAAGCCGCCCAAGTCCATAACCTGCGATTTCCAAATCGCGCGAAGTCCGGTCGTGGAGCCGTAAGGCGTGAGCCGCCTCGTATTCTCGTCACGAGCAATAACCGCGCCCTGCGCGGTAAGGAACAAGGCTTCATCGGACGCCGTTGCTATATCGACGATATTTGCACCGTTGAATACAAGATATGCGCCGGTTACGAGGTCGCGGGTCAGAACGAACCGACCGATCTTGTCCGAACGGACGGTAAAGAACAGCTTGCGCAATGCCGGCACACAGCAGGCGCTTCGGCGATCTGCGCCGTTGACCTCCCAAAAGAGTTCGTGCAGATAGTCCACATCGTTGTCCGCAGACATGGCGTTCGTGCCGTCACAGTAAAAGATGCCGTTCTTTGTCAGCCAGTACGGGGTGCCATATCGCGTAATGATCTCGCTGTCGTCGTAGGCGCCCACCTCGTCCGTTATGCGTTCGAGCGTATAGTTGGACGGGCGATTGCCATACAAGCGCCAAATGCTGTTGACCTTGAAGATCAGCAGACAGTCTGGCATTGCTTTCAGTGCGACAATCTTGTCGCCGTCGGCTGTGCCGACATCGACGTGCCCGCCGGAGGCGTCTTCGTCGTAATCGTCCGAAACCCAGTCCTCGATGGTGCGGCCTTCGCCTGCTGCGCACGACCAGTAGAGCCGTGACACGTGTTCGGGTTCGCCTGCGCTCCACAGACGGTCGTGATACAGTTCGAGCGAGCTCACCATTTTATTGGACACGCCGCCGCGAAGCTGGATCGTGTTGCTCGTTGCAACCGTGCAGCCTGTCAAGTCAAGCGTGATCGTACTGCCGTCGTCTGCGATACTGTCTACAAGGTTTGGGTACAGGAGATACTTGACCTCGCCGTCCTCCATGATGTAGACGCCGTACACGAGTGCCCGCAGGCGTTCGACTGGGTGCGTCGTCTGTGAAAGCATATCGCCGCTTACTGATATGACAGCCTTGGCAATGTCGGTCGTATCGACAGTGGTGATCTCGATGGGCTGCGGAAGGTAGTACACATCCGAGCCGTACCATTCCCACGACGGGTTATGCGCGACGAGCTCGTCAATCGGTGCCTTGATGATCTGCGTGCCGCCGGTGGCGATTAAGATGTAATCGGTGTTGCCAATCCTTGCAAGCTGCGCGTCGAACGCGGTATCGCGGTCAGCCGGAGCGTACCCCGGCGTAGTGTCTGCCGAAACGAGTTCCATCCACGACACGGGCGCGGAATAGTCCGTTGTACAAAAAACGATCTTGCGATTCGAGCAGGCGATCAGAATGTCGTCGCCGGTCGAACGCTCGAACGCGAACAGCGCCCGCCACACCTCGTCCGTCTCTGTAACGGGATGGTTCACAACGGTGCGGAACGCTTCTGCAACCGTCAGGCAGCCGTCGCTTGTTTCCATATTCTCGGAATATCGCGCCGTGCTGATTGGCAAAAGCGTTCCGTCCTTTTGTTGCTGAATCCCGTAAAACTCCGGGATTTTCTGAACTTGGCTCATAGCAAATGCTCGTTAAATCCTTTCAGTTTGTAGGCTTTCGGGTCGCCGTAGTATTCGAGCGCAAGATCGTTCAGCATTCGCTCGAACGTCTGCTGCTGATAATTGCCCATGCCCGCCACGTCGCCGTCTTGTGAGAAACGATGCTGCGCGGCAACGTAAACCGGGATAAGATCGTGTGCGAACTCCGGCAGCTCCGGTACGTCTTCAAGATTGACGAGCCGCGCCGGTCGGAATAGGTACGTAACCTTGACGGTGTGGATGCCCTCGAACGTGCCGACGAGGCAGCGGATTTCTCCTGTGCCCCTGTCCGTCTGCTCCCATGGGATAAACACGTGACCGTCCTCGCTCGTAACACGTTCTACGCGGTAGCACACACGGTCAAGGTCGATCAGCCGGAATACATACTCGTCGTCGAGAGACACCGTATCGGTGCGGGTCTGCTTGAACCGCCGCGAGATAATGGCAATCGCTTCGTTGGCAGACCGCGTAAACTCACGACGGTACACATCGTTGGACGATGATTCCGTGCCAAGCCGTAAGATCGACAACGTATCTTGGATGATCTCGTTTAGGTTCATGCCCGCCTCCCGTTATTCGCTCAGATTCTTACCGTCGCCGAGGAACGCACTGATGCGCTGCACGGCTTCGTTACGCATACGCGCCTTGCGCTCCACGGTGTCCGCAATGGTTTTGGGAACCTGTACATACTCGCCACGCTTATAGCGATAGATGACGCCGTTGATGCAATGTACAAAGAACTGGTCGTTGTCCTGCAACGCCGGGTCTTTCGGGAACATCATCGTCACCATCTCGTCCTTGGCGATACGTTCGCGCGTTTCCTTCTCGATCTTCGCGCCGATGGCTTCTGCGGTCTCGGTTACTTCCGTTTCCGTTTCGGTGACTTCGGGTACAACTGGTGCTGTCGCCTTGGTGGGCTTGTCGTTCTTTTTCGGTGCTGCCATTTTCGTATTCCTCCTCTATTTGGCTATATGGAAGGGGAGGGCGTTTTGCCCTCCCCTATATGACTGCTTACGCGGAAACCGCGTGCTGCACGTCGATGATCCACAGCGGGTTAAGAACCTTGGCGGTGTACGCCATGATCTTGGCGCCGACGGTGGAACGCTGATTGAGCGGATCGGCGGTACCGGAAGAACCGGCGGGCTTGATGATGGTCTCGACGGAGCCGCTGCCGTCAATGTCAATCGTGCCGTAGGCATCCGCGCCGAAGATCAGCGTGTGGTGCACATCAACGTTCGAGTTGACGGGAGAGGTAGCGGATTTGAGATCGACAAGACCCTCGGTGGATTCGACGAACACGACGCCGAACATTCTGCCGATTTCGCCGGAATAGATCGCTTCCGCGTTCTGATACTTGGAAACGTCCTTCCAGTTCTCGTCGTTCTGGAGATCGAAGGTCGCGTCCGGATCGCAGATGCAGATGAAATGCGGTGCTCTGCCGTTGCCGAACTTACGAGCCTTGTTCTTCTTCAAGGTGCGGACGGCCTTGCGGACTTCGGTGATGGTGAGCTTGTCGGTTGCAGCAAGCGCAGCGGCGCTCGTCTTGCCGCCTGCGAACTGATCGGACGCATCCGCGCACATCGCGTCGCGAGTGATCCAGTCGAGAAGCGTGCCCATCTGCTCGCCGAGCAGTTCGGCGGTGTCGGAAACGACCGGATCGTATGCGGTCAGATCGAGCAGGTCGGACAGGACGACGTATGCGCCATACTGTGCGACGGTCGCCTCGACCTTGCTCTGCGACAGCGCCTGCGCGTCCGGCGTGACGCCTTCGGTCAGCTTATTGGTGACGGTGGACGGCGTGAAAAGGTTCCAACGACGGAACTCTACGATCTTGCCGTTGTTGCGCGGGATCGGGCGCTTCTGGCCGTAGTTCGCAAACACGAACTGGGTCTTTGCGGTTTCAAGCAGCTTCTTGTCGTAAAACGTCTTGTTCAGATACGTTGCGGTCGGCTGCGTATTGATAGTAGTCTGAGTACCTGCCATGGTTGTATTCTCCTTTGAATTTGAATTTTATAGGCGCACTCGCTTTCCCTCCCTGTCGGCTTTCCGAAGCTGTTCCTCGAATTTCTTGAACTGTTCCGTGGACATCGACATATAATCGACCTCACGCGGAACAGAAGGATTCGCGGACGACGGCGACATGGGCTTGGGCGCGTTCCGGCGGCGCTCGATCTCCGTTGCGATCTGTCGCGCGTCCGTCTGTGCCTGTACCTCCGAAGCGTGTTCGGCTTTCCATATCCGCAGCGCGGCCTTTACGCCGTACTGTCCTGCCGCCTCGAAAAAGTCGTTGCCGGGGTTGTGCGGGTCGAAGCCCTCCGGCAATGCGTTGGAACGCATGGCGTCTGCCATCTGCCGTGCAATTTCTTCGACCGGAAGCATCCCCGCAGGGGTGTTAGCTTGTGCTTGGGTATTTTGCTGTCCGAGCATCTGATCTCTGTACCACGATGCCGGGTCTTTGGCGTACTGCTGCGCTCGCGCATTGATACGCTCGTCGTTCAGTTCACGCAACGCCTGTTCCCGCGTAATGCCTTTTTCCCGTGCGCGGTCTTCGATGACGGCGCGGATATACTGCATTTCGGGCGAGTTCTCGACCTCGCTTTTGCCTCTGTTGTACCCCTTCGTATTCTCCTGTGAGAGACGGGAGCGCAAGGCTTCATTGAAGTCCTTTTGGTTCTCCACTTTCGGCAGCGGGTTGTCGGCGCCCGTGTTTACGACCTTTTCTGCCGGTTCGTTTTCGAGAAAGTCCGATGCGTTGACCTCGATCTGTCCTTCACCACCCGCAGCAGGCGCGTTGACCGCCTGTGCATCGTCTACGACGGTTTCGGGTGCGTTCGTTTCTACAACCGTATTTTCCATGTATCGCTCCTTGTTTTACGCCCGTTATGGTCGGCGGCACCAAGATTACATCATGTTTTCGGCTTCGATGCCCTGCAAGCCCTGTGCCTGTGCTTCCTGCTGCTCCTGCATCTGCCGCTGTGCGTTCGATGCCCGCTGCGCTGCCATCTGCTGCATGTTCGCCTCGGCGCTTGCCATGGCCTGCTTGTACTGCGCGTTCTCCTCGGAAAGCTGTTGAATCGTCTGCGCCATTTCCGCATTCTGCTTTTGGAGATTGAGCATACCGCCCTTCTGTGCCCGACGGATTGTGTCGAGAATATTTTCCTTCTCGTCGTACTCGAACGCCTCGAACATAAGCACAGGATCGGTTGTGCCCTGCGTCGCCTGCATCATCTGAATGACAAGCTCGTTGTGCATCATCTTCGAGTAGCGTGTCTGTCGTGCAGACTTGACCGTAACGAACGGCACAATCGGCGAACCGTCGCTGTCCTGCATTTGCTCGGCGAACCACTTGCGGTCGAATCGCACCGTTTCCGGCGTACCGTCCACGGTGATCTCGACCGTGCGCGGGACGATGTGCTTTTCGCGAAGCACGTCGAGCAGCATAACGACCGCTTCCCGGAACGAATGGTGCAAACGTTGTGCGCCCATCCGACTACGCTTTGTAGACATTTCCTGCAAGGCGGTGATCGCGGACGCAGCCGTTACGCCTGCGCCGGTCTGTCCGCGTGACTGGTCGTTTGTACCGGATTCGTTCTTGATCGTGCCGGTCAAGAAATCGACAGATGTAAACGCCGTATTCGGGAGGGGTTGCGGCTGCTGCCAAGCGTAGGCGCCCGCAAGATTGCCTTTCATGTAGATAATCTCTTTCGAGAAGTCCGCCGCGTCGCTCTCGTCGTCGAGGTAGTTCTTGTCGATCAAAATGCGCGGCTTTGCGGCGCGGTAGAGGTTCGCAAGGATGATCTGCAATGCCTTGTCTGAATACCGCTGCGGGTCTTTGAACATATCGACCAAGCCGATGCCGAGCTCGGTGCCGCGCTGCGGGTACAGCGACGTGACTTTGAACGGGTACATGCCGTGCGCGTAATAGCCGTCCGGGTAATGCTCCGTAGACAGTTCGAGGAGCTGATGCCCTGCGACCTTCGCAAAATGCACCTTGTGCCGCATGGTCTCTGGGTCGTACTCGCGCACCCAACACTCGATGAGCATGAATGTGCGGTCGTCTTTCGTGCGCGTCCTGTCCGTCTTCGTCTCGTGGTTGACATCGC
>Ga0326511_10003260_pt1 | contig 13067 bp, 14 predicted proteins | sample 0_2496_0518_D_FD_203701 | JGI IMG/M metagenome (GOLD analysis project Ga0326511, IMG submission 203701) | Bovine rumen microbial communities from UC Davis, California, United States - 0_2496_0518 | ecosystem: Host-associated > Mammals > Digestive system > Stomach > Rumen | place: USA... | reverse complement strand
AATATTTATATACACAGGGCAAAATCGGGCAAAAGGGGTTAAGCGAGAACCTACTAAAACATAGTTTTTAAAATTCAAGGATAAAAACAGGCTGATTTTTGGCCTGTTTTTTATTTTGAAAAACCAAGGAGAGAAAATGGAAATCGTCGAGATGCAGTTGTCGGAGTTGACTCCGTACAAGTTCAACGCAAAGAAGCATCCGAAGGAGCAAGTGGAGCAAATCAAGAAGTCCATCCAGGAGTTTGGCTTCAACGATCCGATTGCTGTTTGGGGTGAGAAGAATATAATCGTGGAAGGCCACGGAAGATACATGGCAGCAAACGAACTCGGGATGGAAAACGTTCCGGTCATCCGGCTCGACAACTTGACGGACGAAGAGCGCAAAGCTTACACGCTCGCGCACAACAAATTAACGATGAACAGCGACTTTGATTTGGAAATGCTGGAAGTCGAGATGTCGTCCATCCAAAGCCTGGACATGTCAGACTTTGGATTTATGGATATTTCATCCGATTGGTTTGAAAATCACAAAAAGAATGATACGTCTCGACAAGAAGGAAACGAAGAGTACAACGAATTTTTGGATAAATTCGATATACCAAAAACAACCGATGATTGCTACACACCGCAGAACATTTATGATGCAGTAAAAAACTGGGTGGCAGAGGAATATGGATTAAAACAGGAAACATTCATAAGACCTTTTTATCCAGGAGGAGATTACCAAAAGGAAAACTACGAAGGAAAGATTGTCGTGGACAATCCACCGTTTTCAATATTGGCGGAAATCGAGCAGTGGTATAACGAGCGAAATATTAAATATTTTCTTTTTGCTCCAAGTCTAACTTGCATACCAAGCAAAAGAAGATGCTGCGCAATATGTACTGGAAATCAGATCACATACGAAAACGGAGCAAAGGTTCCTACCAGCTTTGTAACAAACCTGGAGGAGTGCGCAGCAAGAACTGCGCCGAGTCTTTATCAAGCAGTAGAAGAAAAAAACAAAGAAAACACAAAGGGAAAAGAGATTCCAAGCTATGAATATCCGCCCAATGTTGTGACATCGGCCATGCTTGCATATCTTTCAAAATATGGAGTGGACTATAAAATCTCACACAAAGACTCCACAGAAAAAATCGGAATGCTAGAGGCCCAAAAGGAACTTGGCAAAGGAATTTTCGGGGGGGGGGGTATCTTAATTTCTGAAAAGGCAGCAGCAGAAAAGGCAGCAGCAGAAAAGGCAGCAGCAGAAAAGGCAGCAGCAGAAAAGGCAGCAGCAGAAAAGGCAGCAGCAACAGTTTGGAAATTGAGCGAAAAAGAATTGGAGATTATAAGAAAACTTGGATAATTGCGCCGGCGCAAGAGGAAAGATATGAAACGAGAGACATGGAAAAAACGAATCAAACAGGCAGCAGAAGAAGCTGGCACGTATCGTCCATGCTTCGATGATGTAATAAACTCACTGGCGAGCATATTGGAAAAAAGGGACGAAGCGGAAGCGGAATATAAGAAGCTCGGTTCAATGCCAATCGTCAAGTACACAAACAAAGGTGGCTCGACGAACCCGACAAAGAATCCGGCTCTTGCACTTTGGGACGACCTAAACAAAACCGCATTGTCCTACTGGCGAGAACTAGGCCTTACTCCGGCGGGCCTGAAAAAATTAAAGGACGACGCGCTGAAGACACAAAACCATAAGTCCTTCAGCGATTTGTTGAATCAGTTAGATGGCGAATAGAAATCGAAAAAAGGCGAAGTCCTACAAACAAATCGCCATTGATTATGCAAACGCAGTCATCGAAGGGAGAATCGTAGCCGGAGCTGAAATCGTATGCGCGTGCATGAGATTTCTAAAAGACTTGGAGCGCGAGGATTTGGAATACAGAGACCATGATCCGGACCTCGCAATCAACATAATCGAAACAACCATGGTTCACTCCCAAGGGGAGCGATTGGATGGAACGCCACTGCGTGGAGAAAAGTTCATCCTGGAGCCATTTCAAATCTTTATAACATGTAACATTCTAGGCTTTTGGTGGAAAGGGACGGAAATCCGTCGTTTCAACGAAGCCTTTATTATGTTGGGCAGAAAAAATGGAAAGACGAGCTTTGTGGCAGGCCTTGCTTGGGCGATATCCATCATCCAGCGAAGGTCCGGTTCCAAGTGCTACATCATAGCGAACGCTTTGAAACAGGCACTGGAGAGCTTCCACTTCCTCACAGAATCATTAAAGATTCAAGGAATTATAAAGGAGTTTGAAGTACACGACAACTCGTTCGACCATTCCATCAAATATACATTCCGCGATTCAAACGGAAATCAAGATGGTTCAATTGAAATAATCGCCTTGGCATCCAACCCGGACAGCCAGGATTCGTTCAACTGCAATTTTGCAATTGCAGATGAAGTGGCAGCCTATAAGAAGCCGGCACAGTATAACCGATTCAAAGAAGCCATGAAAGCTTATACAAACAAGCTGATGGTTGGAATCACAACCGCCGGAGATAACGCAAACTCATTCGGATATCGCCGAATGGAATATGCGTGCAAGGTTGCGGAAGGAACCATAAAAGACGATGCGTTCTTTGCATTTGTGGCAAGGGCCGATCAGGACGAAAAAGGCGTTGTGGATTACCTGAATCCGGAGCAGCATCAAAAAGCAAATCCAAATTACGGAGTCACAATCCGTCCGGAGGATATGTTAAACGATGCAAGGCAGGCACAAAATGATCCACAGCAAAGAAAGGACTTCCTTTCACGTTCGTTGAATATTTACACATCCGCAATGGATGCGTATTTCGACATAAAAGAGTTCAAGAACTCCGACAAAAAGTACAAGTGGACACTGCAGGAACTCGCAAAGCTTCCGGTCAAATGGTACGGAGGAGCGGACTTGTCAAAACTCCACGATTTAACCGCAGCTGCCTTGTTTGGAAATTACCAAGGCACAGACATTATTATAACGCACGCATTTTTCCCAAGAGTGGCAGCAGTAAAGAAAGCAGACGAGGACAACATTCCATTGTTTGGCTGGGAAGAAGACGGATGGTTGACGATGTCAAACTCTCCGACGGTAAATATTTCGGAAATCGTGAACTGGTTCGTTCAAATGCGAGCGATGGGATTTAAAATCCAGCAGATCGGACACGACCGAAAGTTTGCGCGTGAATACTTCCTCGAAATGAAAGCGAAGAAGTTTAATATCATAGACCAACCGCAGTATTACTGGATGAAGTCAGAAGGCTTCCGGTATATAGAAAAATCCGCAAAAGACGGAAATCTCTATTACTTGCATTCGAACGCATACGAATACTGCGTGCAAAACGTCAGAGGAATTGAAAAGACCGATGACATGATGCAATACGAAAAAGTAATGCCACAGCTTCGAATCGACTTATTCGATGCGTCGGTATTTGCGACAGTCAGATATTTGTCAGACCTCGAAAAGCAGAGCAAAGCGAAGAACTGGTTTGGAGAATAGGAAATGAGTAAAAAGAAAAACACAAGAAGCAATCAGCCGGTACAGCAGAAATCACAGATTGCATATCTCTTGACGGATAAAGCATTCGAGGATTTATGCATTCCGGGATACGTTCCACTGTATAAGAATCCGGAAATCGTAGCCGGATGCAGAAAGATTGCGGACCTTATATCCTCAATGACTATCCATTTGATGTCAAATACGGATAAGGGCGATGTAAGAATCATAAATGAATTATCGCGGAAGGTTGACATTGATCCAATACCGACCATGACAAGAAAGCACTGGATGGACACCATCGTGATGAATCTCTTGTTATATGGCAAGGGAAATTCAGTAGTCCTTCCTCATACATGGAACGGTTTGATTGAAAGCCTGGAGCCGATTGCTCCGGAGCGAGTGACATTTGTTCCGGATACAGGATATCGATACAAAGTATTGATTGACGGAGTCGAATTTGATCCAAACGAACTGTTGCATTTTGTTTGGAATCCGGACAAGTTTTATCCGTTCAAAGGAACCGGCGTGAACTTAACGCTCCAGGATGTGGCAAAGATTCTTGCACAGGCAAAGAAGACAGAAAAAGCATTTATGCAGTCGCCAAAGCCATCCATCATTGTAAAGGTGGACGGATTAACAGAGGAATTTGCATCTCCGGAAGGAAGACGCAAGCTCACACAAGATTATCTTGATACAAGTGAAGAAGGTATGCCTTGGATGATTCCATCCGAGGCATTTTCTGTAGAGCAGATTAAGCCTTTGACATTGGCAGACCTTGCCATCAACGAGACGGTGCAGCTGGACAAGCGAACCGTGGCTGCTCTTTTGGGAGTGCCTCCGTTCGTTTTAGGCGTTGGAGAATACAAGCAGGCAGAGTGGAACGCTTTTATTTCAAGCACCATCCGTTCTCGCACGTTGGAAATTGAACAGGAAATGACCAAAAAACTGATTCTGTCTCCAAAGTGGTACTTCAAATTCAACATCACGAGCCTGTTTGATTATGACCTGGAAAAAATAGCAGACGTTTATTGCAAATTATCAGACAGAGGATTTGTAGACGGAAACGAAGTGAGAGACCGCATCGGAATGAGTCCGAGAGAAGGCTTGGACGTACTCCGAGTATTAGAGAACTATATTCCGGCCGACATGACCGGAAATCAAAAGAAACTAATCCAAAAGGAGGAAGAATGATGAATCGAGACATTCGACAGGTAAGAAGCGTGGCTTCTTCGTTTAACACAAGGGAAGACGACGGAAAACTCTACATCGAAGGGTATTTCGCTGTTTTTAATAGCAACTATGAAATTTTTGATGGTGCGACAGAGTCCGTTGCTCCGGGAGCATTCGATGGTGCGCTCTTGGATGACATTCGCGCTCTAATCGACCATGAAACGAGACTCGTTCTCGGAAGAACATCGGCAGGCACGTTAGAGCTTCGTGTAGATGAGCATGGACTATTCGGACGCGTTGAGATCAATCCGAACGATCAGGACGCCATGAATCTTTATGCAAGAGTTCAGCGAGGCGATGTGAACCAGTGTTCATTCGGGTTCGACATCCTGGACGAGGAATACGAAGTCCTCGAAAACGGAGACGTTCATTGGACGATTAAGAAAGTCAAACTGTATGAAGTTTCTGTTGTAACATTCCCAGCCTATGAATCCACAGAAGTGGTCGCTCGTAAGAATGATTATGAAGCAATTCAGAAAAGACAGCGCGAAGCATGGGCAAACGGTTTATTAACTCGATTAAGAGGAGGAAATCAAGATGGCATTGAAAGCACTGATGCTTCGTAAGAGATTAGACGAAGCAAAGAAGAGCCTCGAAGAGTTGCGCGCAAGCAACGACTTTGAAACACGCGAGGCAGAGCTTGAACAGGCAATCAACGAAGCAGAGACAGAAGAGGAAAAACAGGCTGTCGAAGAAGAAGTTGAAAAGTTCGAAGCTGAAAAGAAAGATTTCGAGGAAAAAGAAGCAAACCTTGACGCAGAAGTTCGTCAGTTGGAAGCAGACCTCGAAGAAGTTGAGAAAAAGCCGGCAGAAGTAGAAAAGCCACAGCCGGAAGAGAGAAAGGAGATCCATAAAATGGAGACACGTAAGTTTTTCCGCATGAATGCGCAGGAAAGAGACGCATTCTTCGCAAACGACGAAGTAAAGGCATTCCTTCAGAGAATGCGTGACATGAAAGGACAGAATCGTTCCGTATCCGGAGCAGAGCTTTTGATTCCGACTGTAGTTTTGGAGTTGATCCGTGAAAACGTCATCAATTATTCAAAATTATATCGCCACGTTAATGTGCGCCCGGTATCCGGAAAAGCACGTCAGACTGTAATGGGAATTATCCCGGAAGCAGTATGGACAGAGATGTGCGCAAAGTTAAATGAACTCGACATCAGCTTTGGCGGTGTAGAGGTAGACGGATATAAGGTTGGTGGATTCGTAGCAATCTGCAACGCAACCTTGGAAGATTCCGACATCAACCTTGCAGAAGCAATCATCACTGCTTTAGCACAGGCAATCGGTATTGCTTTGGATAAAGCAATCCTCTATGGTACCGGAACAAAGATGCCAAAGGGTATCGTTCCTCGCCTTGTTGAAACTTCTGAACCTGCTGGAAGCACTTCCACAATTCCGTGGAAAGACCTCCACACCAAGAACGTAAAGACAATCCCTTCATCCGCAACCGGACAGGCATTCTTCAAAGCTTTAGTTCTTGCTGCAGGTGCTGCAAAGGGTAAATACTCTCGTGGCATTAAGTTTTGGGCAATGAACGAGCAGACCTACACTGCTGTAATCGCAGAGGCATTGTCAATCAATGCAGCTGGTGCAATCGTAACCGGAATCCAGGCAACCATGCCTGTAATTGGTGGAGACATTGAAGTATTAGACTTCATTCCGGACAACGTAATCGTTGGAGGATATGGAGACCTCTACTTATTAGCAGAGAGAGCTGGTACATCAATTCAGCAGTCTGAACACGCACAGTTCATTCAGGACAACACCGTATTCAAGGGAACTGCAAGATATGATGGTCTCCCGGTAATCGCTGAAGGTTTCGTGGCAATCGGAATTAACAACGTAACACCGACAGGAGACATGACATTTGCGCCTGACGTTGCAAATGAGCCGGCAGAAATCACAGGATTGGCTATCGGTTCTCTTACATTAACACCGGCATTTGATCCGGCAACACTTACCTATGCGGCAGCAACCACAGATGCTTCCAACAAGGTAAATGTAACAACTGATGGAGATGTAAACGCAACCATCACGGTAAACGGAACCGCCATCAAGAACGGAGCAGCTGCTACATGGAGCGCAGGTGAGAACACCGTTGTTGTAACAGCAAGCGCACCTGGAGTAGAGTCAACTGTTTACACAGTAACTGTTACCAAGTCATAAAGGAGTGAAAAGGCATGACTGACGTTGAAATCCAAGGAATGCTAAAGCAAAACCTAAGCATAATGCATGACGCACAAGACAATTACCTTACGTTTTTAATCAATTCAGCAAAGAAGAACATCCAAGAGGTGGGAATCACGCTGGATCTTGACGAAGCGGACGACGTAAACCTTGTCATTATGTATGCAGCTTATCTTTTCCGGAAGCGTGCAGAGGATAACCCGGTTATGCCTCGAATGCTTCAATTTGCTCTTCATAACAGATTGTTTAGCGAGAAGATGAAACCGGATGCCATTTGATGATGGCTTGATTTCCATTCTTACGCTCGAAAGTGTGGAAGAGCCGGGCGATATGCCCAAAGAGCAATATGTTCAAAAATCACAACATTTCTTTGGTGAACGTACTGTCGGTTTGAACCGGCAGTACCAAGCCAAGAGTGTAAATGAACAGGTTGATAGGTTAGTCCGAATATGGGAAGACCGAACCATCCGAATTGGAATGCACGCACAAATAGACGAGGAGCAATATCGAATTGATAACGTGCAGCATTTGAAGGATGAAGACGGACTGAAAGTGACGGATATAACCCTTCGGAGGTTAGACGAATTATATGACATCGATGAAAAGCAAATTGACACCGATCCGTGACATGTTGGTGGGATTGCTCCCGGATGCAACATATCACTACTGGCGCAAAGTGCAAAAGAAGAGATATATCATTTGGGCTGAAGATTCGGAGTATAACTCTCATGATTCAGATAACAAAAAGCAAGAACAGCAAATCGCAGGAACCATAGATTTGTTTACGCAGACAGAATATGATTCACTGGCCGATGACATTCAAAATGGATTGAATGAATTGGGAGTCGGTTGGACACTCTTGTCTATCGACTACGAAGAGCAAACCAAGTTTATTCATTGGCAATGGGAGTTTCGCGTAGTATGAAGTGGATGATAGGTTCGGGATTAGATGAATATATCGGAAGACTGAATGATTTACTGGATGACGATTATATAAAGGCTGCGGTATATCCGGCAGCTGGAATCGTAGCAAAGGAAATCAGAGCAAACATTGAAAAATTACCAACAATGAGCGGAAAAAGTCCGCACGTAAAAGGCGTGACAAAAGTCCAAAAAGAAGGACTTTTAGAAGGCTTTGGTATTTCAAGATTTTCAAACGACAAAGGATATGTTCATGTAAAGCTCGGCTTTGATGGCTACAACAAAAAAGAGGCGTGGTACTATCCAAACGGACAGCCAAACGCCATGATTGCGCGTTCCATTGAAGGTGGAACTTCGTGGTCGGATGCAACTCCATTTGTAAGACCAGCAGTCAACAAAACGAAGGAGATTGCAGAATTAACAATGAAGGAACATATCGACCAAACAATTTATAGCATTTTTAAATAAAAAGGAGGAAAGAAAATGCCAGCAGCAGGTAGAGTATGCACAGGCTTCTCGAAGCCTTACATCGCAGATTATGCGGAAAGTGCTGGAGTGGTTAGTTATTCCAATCCGGCAGTCTTGGCACGAGGCGTCAAGGTTGAACTTGATCCATCCGTGGCAGATGATAATAAGTTTCATGCGGACAATGTAGACGCAGAAGACGCAGGCGGTATGTTTACCGGTGGAACAGTAAAGTTGACCGTGGACGGTTTATTTACTGCAATGAAGAGACGAATTCTTGGCTATCCGGAAGCAGGAGAAGACGGATGGACAGCAGTCGGAGAAAGCGCGACTCCTCCATACGTAGCAATTGGATACATTACACGCTACATGAGCGACGGAGTAACATCGTATGTTCCGACCGTTTTGGCAAAGACAAAGTTTCAGACACCAGCAGAAAATGCAGAAACCCAGGAAGAAGACATCTCATGGCAGACACAGGAATTGACCGCAAATCTTTTCCGTGACGATTCCGCAGCAAAGAACTGGAAGCATGAAGGCGCAGAATATGAGACAGAAGATTTGGCAGAGGAAGCCTTAAAGACGAAACTCGGTTACGTAGCACCGACACCGTAAGAATAGGAGGAGAGGTTTATGAATTTACCAGTATTGAAAGAATTATCTTACACAGTACGAGCAAGGATTGAAATCGGAAAGTTGGCCGGACATTCCATGCAGGAGTTCTTCAATGAGCTTGGCAAAGGTAATGAGGAAAAGTCAACGGAGCTGATTATTTCCGCAATCGAAATCATGCACAATGCATGGCTTCGAAGAAAAGCAGCCGACGACAACACCGAATTTGCGCCGGCGCAATTCGACCGTGAACAGTTCATGGAACTGACCGCGGAAGAATGGGACGAAGTCGAAAACGCTGTGGTGGAACAGATCAAAGCTGATTCCAAACAGACAATGGAGACAGAGTCAAAAAAAAAGGAAAAGGACGAGGAAACACAGACAACCCCACGTGGCTAGTGTTCCGAGGTCTACAGATAGGATTAACAAGGCAAGAGACATTAAATTCAACCATTGGAGAATTGTTGGATTTAAGCTCTTGCCTTTCTATTTGTAACGGAGAAGAAAAAGAAAAAAAGAAACTTACTTACGAAGAGGCAATGGCCTTGAGGTAGTTATATGGCAGTAAATATTGGCCCACGCATCGGTATTGACGGAGAAGCCGAATACCGAAAGCAGATACAAAACATCATACAGTCAACCAAAACGCTAAAAAGCGAGATGCAGGCGTTGGAGACACAAACGACAAAGAGCAAGAATCCGTTCGTTCAACTCGGAAACGAGATGACCAAAAACACGCAAAAGCGAAAGCTCTTGTCAGCAGCGATTGACGAACAGAAAGCAAAAATTGCAGATTTAAGCACGATGCAAAGTGCGGCTGCGCAGAAGTTCGGAGAAAGCTCCACACAAGCATTGAAATGGCAGCAGGCATTGTCGGATGCAGAGGCAGAGTTAAACAACTTAAACGCAGAACTGGATAAGACACCGTCAAAGCTGGAGACCATGGGAAACGCCATGAAATCCGCAGGAGCAAAAGTGACGAGCGTCGGAAAAACACTGACGCAGACACTCACCGCGCCGATTGTTGGAATCGGAGTGGCAAGCATGAAGTCGTATTCAGACTTTGAAAGCGCATTTGCAGGTGTGCAAAAAACGGTTGACGCAACCGCCGAGCAATACTCGGAGCTTGCGGAATGGATCAAAGAAGCATCCACACGCATGGCTTCATCCAAAGAAGAGATTGCAGGCGTCATGGAAGTGGCTGGACAGTTAGGTATTTCCGGTGTATCAAATCTCGAAAAATTTACAGAGACGATGATTATGCTCGGAGATTCCACAAATCTATCCGCAGAAGATGCAGCCACAAGCCTTGCAAGAATCATGAACATTACCGGAGAATCCTCCGAGAATATCGATAGATTAGGAGCTTCCGTTGTTGCTCTTGGAAATAACTTTGCAACAGACGAAGCATCCATTGTGGAAATGTCAAACAGACTGGCAGCAGCCGGAACGATTGCTGGATTATCCACACAGGATATATTAGGACTCGCAACCGCGATGTCTTCCGTAGGTATCCAGGCAGAAGCCGGAGGAACTGCAATGACGCAGACCTTGACCGGTATTTCCAAAGCGGTATCCGAAGGCGGAGACAAGCTCGAACAGTTGGCGAGTGTATCAGGAATGAGCGCGAGTGAATTTGCAAACGCCTGGAAATCATCACCGGTGGAAGCACTCCAGGCATTTATCGGTGGATTATCGCAAATGAACGATGCGGAACTGGACACATATAAGGTATTGGACGAACTTGGTATGTCCGGAATCCGTCAAAGCAATATGTTACAATCTCTCGCATTGGCGAGCGATACATTAACGGATGCAGTCTTAACTTCAAACACTGCTTATGAGCAAAACACAGCACTTGTGACAGAAGCAGAAAAGCGATATCAGACATTTGCATCAAAAATGAGCCAAACAAAAGAAAAGCTTTCCAACGTAGGAATTGAACTGGGCGAGCGTTTGCTTCCTTATGTGGACAGATTCTTGGATGGTCTCGACAATTTAATTGCAGCATGGGATAACTTGTCACCGGGCGCACAGGATGCGATTGTAAAGGTTGGACTGATTGCGGCAGCAATCGGACCATTGATTGCAGGCATTGGAACGTTAATGAGTTCCATCGGTTCAATTATGATTTACGGTCCACTGATTGCAGAAGTGATTGGAGGCGTTGGAGCAGTCATCACAGGAACGATGCTTCCGGCGTTGGGTTCCATGGCAGCGGCAGGACTGGCAGCAGTTGCTCCATTTTTACCGTTTATCGCAATTGCGGCAGCAGTAGTGGCAGCAGGCGTTCTGATATATCAAAATTGGGACACCATCAAAGAAAAAGCAGGAGAACTGAAGGAAGCTGTTGTTGGAAAATTCACAGAAGTTAGAGACAACGTGACACAGAAGTGGGATGAAATCAAAAACAAAGCATCTGAAGCACTCCAGGGAGTAAGAAACAGCGTGGATGAGCACGGTGGAGGAATCAAAGGAGCCATTGGAGCCTATGCCGATTGGTACAAATCAAAATGGCAGGATGCCTTTAATGCAATTGATCAGATAACCGGAGGGAAACTATCGGATACTGTTTCAACAGTAGGAAATAAACTTGGAGAAATCAGAGACAAGTTTACAAACCTTAGAAGCCAAGCGATGACCTGGGGACGTGATTTGATTCAAAACTTTGTTGACGGAATCATGCAAAAAATAAACGCAGTTGGAAAAGCTGCATCAGATATCGCAAGCACAATCCGGTCATACATTCATTTTACCGAGCCGGACGTTGGCCCACTATCGGATTTCCACACGTATGCGCCGGACATGATTAAGACGTTTGCAGACGGTTTGAAAGCAAATGTGGGATACATCGAAGACGCGATGAACACTGTATCAGGTTCCGTGGCAGGCGCGATGAATCAAACAACGTATGCATCATCCGTTGGAGCTGTAAACATTGTAATCAACGCAGCAGAAGGACAATCCGTAGAAGATATCGCGGACGCGGTTCAAGAACGAATCAATCGAGAAGTAATGTTAAACGCGAGGGCAATGGCATGATGTTTTTTACATTTAACGGAGAAAACACAGCAGAATATGGCGTGTATATCTCCGGAGAAGCAACATACAACACTCCTGATCGACTGGTGGAAACAGTAAGAGTCGCCGGAAGAAATGGAGAAATCATCGTGGATGATGCAAATTATTCAAACATTGAAGTAAAGTATCCATGCTTCATAAAAGAAGAACTGGAAGAAAAGCTTGGTGCATTTGTAGCAATGCTGGCAAGCCAAAGAGGATATGGAAGACTTGAAGACACGTATCATCCGCAATACTTCAGAAAAGCACACTTTGAAAGAGGAATGACAATCAAAACGTCACCGTACAACAAAGCAGGAACCTTTGAAGTAGTGTTCAACTGTATGCCACAAAAATTTTTGAAAGATGGCGAAAAGAAAATTGAACTGATGACGGACGGAAAGATTATGAATCCAACAAAGTTTGAGTCAAAGCCACTTTTGAGAGTTTACGGAACAGGAACACTTACCATCCAAGGCCAGGAAATAACAATCAGCTCTGCAGATGAATACACAGATATTGATTGCGAGATTATGGAAGCATACAAAGGCACAGTGAATTGCAATGAAAACGTAACGCTTCCGGATAACCTGGTATTGGCTGAAGGAGCAAATCAGATTACTTTAACAGGAGTGATAAAGGTTGAAATCACTCCGAGATGGTGGACATTATGATTCCAATTTTATTTGAAGGCACAGAAACACAATTCACATCAAATGGCATCGGACGATTGTCGGATGCCATTTCGTGTGTTGTGACTGAAAAAAGAAACGGTGCCTATGAATTAGAAATGCAGTATCCGATAGATGGGATGCATTTTTCAGACATTAAGCCTGGAAGATATATTTTCGCAAAGCCTGCAAAATATTCAAACAAGCAGGCGTTTGAGATCTATCAGATTACAAAACCGAGAAATGGAGTGTGTACGATTTACGCATACCATATCTCATATAGATTAAGCAAAATTCCTGTCATGCCATTTACAACAAATGCAGTTTCAACCGCATTGACAGGATTGAAAACACATGCAGCTGAAAACAATCCGTTTGAGTTTTATACAACAAAACAAACGGTTGCAACATATAATCAGACGGAGCCAAGAGA
>Ga0326511_10003259_pt1 | contig 13067 bp, 20 predicted proteins | sample 0_2496_0518_D_FD_203701 | JGI IMG/M metagenome (GOLD analysis project Ga0326511, IMG submission 203701) | Bovine rumen microbial communities from UC Davis, California, United States - 0_2496_0518 | ecosystem: Host-associated > Mammals > Digestive system > Stomach > Rumen | place: USA... | reverse complement strand
AACAATTGAAATAGAAAAACACGGTTCTTATTATTATAAAGAAACCTGTCCTACTTGTGGCTGTATTTTTAATTTTGACCCTCATAGTTTAGGTTTTAGTTATGATAATATTGGAGAAGAAAATGAAACTAAAACAGAATGGATTTATTGTCCAGAGTGCGCGCATAAACTAGCATGGCAAGAAGGATACCATAAAAAATTAAATTATTAATGCGTTCGTACCGAATCGGCAAACGGCGTGGTCTGCAAAACCATTGATAGCGGGATCGACACCCGCCGAACGCTCCATTTATAACAAAATATAATAATTTTCACTTTAAAATCCCACTTCTAACGCACGGGAAACCGTGCGTTTTTTCTATTTGACTTTAAATAGAAATTATAGTATAATAAATATAGAAAAGAAAGGAGTCAGTTATATGAATATCAACATTATATACCCTCAATTACTAGATACAGGTAAAAATTTTGAAAGAATTAAAAACATCACAGATTTTGCAGAAAAACGTCACGGAGTGTCTTTTAGACTTGATGACGGAACATATATGTTTTTATCTTACCATAATATAATTGGCTTCTGTCTTACGGAGGAAGATAAAAATGACACTTGATGAATGTAGAGTAGAAACTCAAAAGCACATTGATAAAGTGCGTAAATATATCCGCTTCTTTACAGATAAACTAACTTCGCGCGGCGAAAATCACGATGCTAGTAAAATGGAAAGCCCAGAAGTTGAATTATTTGCTGAACATACAGAACGTTTAAATGAAATTGAGTATGGTTCTGATGAATATAAAGCTGAATTAGAAGCTTTAAAGCCTGCGTTAGACCATCATTACGCAGTTAATTCACATCACCCAGAACACTGGCCTAACGGTATAAACGATATGTCTCTTTGGGATATTTGTGAAATGTTTTGTGATTGGAAAGCTTCATCAGAACGTAGCCGCGCAGGAAATATTTTAAAATCTATTGAGACTAATACAGAACGTTTTAAAATTGATAATCAATTAAAACAAATTTTAATTAATACAGCGAGACTAATGGATGAACACGAATAAATAGGAGTATAAAATAATGAGATTTTTTGATAAAATTAATCATATTGTAAAATTAACACCTAATACTACTAAAGAACAAGCAGAAGAATATCTTTTTTCTCCAAAAGAAGAAAAAGAAATGCGAAATTTAATAACTTCATCCGATCTTTGGCTGCGGCCAAATGATGATGTAGAATTTGTAGTTCCATTGTTTGACGCGCGCAAACATTATAAACATTTAAAGAAGCAAATTTGGAAATTTTCGCATAAATAATATTTGACTTTTAATAAAAATTTTGTTATAATAATATTGTAAGAAAGAATAAGAGCCCTAGTCCAGGGCTGACCAAATGAAAAGGAGATTTAAAATTATGGCTAATTTCAATCAGGTAGTTTCTAACTTTGTTGCTTCTCAGAACTCTTATCCTACTCGTAAGAGTAATTCCAATACCCGCACTTCTCTTGTTAATGCTATGAAGCAGGAAAATAACTTTAAGTATACCGAAAATGGCGCAGTAGCTAAGGCATCTACTATGTCCAAGCTATACGATCTATTCGCGCTTGGTGGCTCCTATCGCTCTCGCACCGAAAGTGATTGTATCGTTCTTTTCAAGAACGCATACCAGGAGCACGCTGCCTATGCCCTAAAGTGCCTATGGTATCTTCGTGATATTCTTGAGGGCCAGGGTGAGCGTCGTTTCTTCCGTGTTTGCCTAAAGTGGCTTGCTAACTACGATAAGCAGGCCGTGCTACGCAATCTGGAGACTATTGCCCGTGATGGCTTTGGTCGCTGGGATGATCTATTTGTCCTCTTTGATACTCCTTGTGAGGATGCCGTTATGAAGCTGATTGAGAATCAGCTTGTTAACGACCTAAAGGCGTATCAGGCTGGCGCTGCCGTATCTCTACTTGGCAAGTGGATTCCTTCCGAGAATTCTTCCTCTGCCAAGACCAAGCATAATGCTCGTCGCATTATTGCTGCTCTTCACGTATCTCCACGCGACTATCGTAAGACCATATCTGCTCTACGTGAACGCATTCACGTGGTAGAACGTCTTATGTCTCAGAATCGGTGGGATGAAATTGATTTCTCCCATCTACCTTCTCGCGCGGGTCTAATCTATCGTAAGGCTTTCGAGCGTCGCGATATGATTCAGCAGAAGTATCGTGAGTTTGCTAAGGATACCTCTACCAAGGTAAATGCTGGCAAGCTATATCCTTACGATGTTGTGCGTGAAGCCCAGAAGGTTATGAACTGTGATTCCTATTGGCATTATGGTTCTTACGAGCCTCGCCTAGACGACACCCAGCGTCTAATGGTAAACAAGTATTGGGATAATCTAAAGGATTATTTCAATGGGGCTACCCTTAACGCTATGGTTGTTTGCGATACTTCCAGCTCTATGCTAAGTGGAGCAAGCAACACCGCTTCTCCTATGCAGGTTGCTGTATCTCTAGCAATGTATGCCGCTGAGCGGGCTAATGGGCCTTTCCGCAACCACTATATTAGTTTCAGCCGTAACGCTCGTCTAGTAGAGGTTGTTGGCGCAGATTTCTGCGATAAGGTTTCTCGTATTATTCGCTCCAATGTGTGCGAAAATACTAACCTTGAAAGCGTATTCGACCTAGTGCTGAATACTGCTATGCAGTATCATCTACCTCGTAACGCTATGCCCAAGACCCTAGTCGTAGTAAGTGATATGGAAGTAGACCGTTCTGCGGGAATTTCTAATCGCAAGGAAACCTTTATGGAGTCTATGCGTCGTAAGTGGGCTCAGAAGTGCAACAACCGCTATGAGTTCCCCAATGTGGTTTTCTGGAATGTATCTGCTCGCAACGATACTTTCCTAGACGACCCTAAGAGTGGTATTACCTTCGTATCTGGTTGCAGTCCTGTACTGTTTGAGCAGATTATGTCTGGTAAGACCAGCTTCGATCTTATGATGGATAAGCTTAACGCAGAGCGTTATAAGGCTATTCATTAAGCTCAAATATAAATTTGAGATGGAGAAATCCATCTCTTTTTTATTTGACTTATTATAAAAATTTTGATATAATATTTATAGAAAGGATGAGGAAAATGAACTATTACATTTATTTGGATGATGTGCGCGAAGATGATACTTGGTTTCGACAGCATTTGAATACCGAGCATTGGGTTCCTTGTGTTGTTCGTTCTTATGAGGAAGTAATTCACATTCTTGACCATATGCAAGATTATATGGACAAGGATGAAGTACTTATTCTCGACCTCGACCACGACCTTGGCGAAACTGAAGATGGCTACAACGAACTCGCGCGCACAGGATATGATGTTTGTAAGTGGATTATTGAAAATAATTCCCAACAGCTTTATTTCCATATCCATTCTATGAATCCGGTTGGTTCCGCAAATATGCGTCAACTTCTTACTCACTATGGCTATAAGGAGATTTAATATGAGATTTGATGAATTATTAGACTCTTATCAGAGTTTACAAGAAGACTATAATATTTTAATGGAAAAATACCTAAATTTACTTAATGAACACATCACGCTTCAACAAAAATATTTAACTACTTTCACGCCAAGAAATCCAGAAGATGCTTATAGAGAGGATTTTTAAAAATCAATTTTTAGAAAATAATTTCTTGACTTCTACTAAAAATTTTGATATAATTATTATAATAAGAGAAAAGGAGAATAAAATAGTGGAAAAGTATAGACCTATTTATAGAGATATTCACGATTGGGCAATTCTGGATGAACGAGTTATTCACGATTTTTCTGAAGCGGAGCTTCCTATTAAAATCGTAGAAGTGCTAATTGGAACCCTTCACTACGAAACGGTAGATTTTAATCAGCATTATGAAGAGCGCCGAACCCCTATTATTCGCTGGCTTACTCGCGCAGAATATGATTATCTTTGCGCGAATGAGGGCGTTATAATTTGGTAAGAAAGGATAATCAAAATGCGTAAGTATGAAAAAATTGATACTCTCTATACTCGTGATATTGAGGGCACTAAAAAGCTAATGCCAGGTATTTTTCGTGACCCAACCATTGAGTTTCTTCAATATTGCGATTGGGTATGGACTGAAAAGGTAGATGGCACTAATATTCGTGTATGCTGGGACGGCCATACTGTTACTTTTGGCGGTCGCACTGATAACGCTTCTATTCCTGCAGAACTTGTTACTCGTCTAAATGAGTTATTTGGTGGCGAAACCAATGCCCAAATTTTTGAGCAAGCTTTCGGCGATAAGGAAGTTATTCTATTTGGCGAAGGTTATGGCCGTAAAATTCAGAAGGGCGGTGGCAAGTATATTGCCGATGGCGTTGATTTTATTCTATTTGATGTTCTAATTGGCGAAAACTATCAAGAACGTGAATGGGTTGAAAGCACCGCCAAGATGTTTGGTATTAAGGTTGTTCCGATTGTAGGCGGTGGTTCTCTTGAAGATGCTGTAAATTATGTTAAAAAGCATCCCGATTCAGTAATCGCAGAAGATAAGCGTGAAATGGAAGGTATTGTTTGTCGGCCTGCGGTTGAGCTGCGTGATCGTCGTGGTGATCGTATTATTGTTAAGATCAAGTGGGAAGACATAAGGGAGCTTATTTAATATGTTAGTAAGATATAAGGTTCAATATTGGGATGAAATTGAGCATTCTATTCAGAATGAGCAAGGTTTTGTCATTGGCGAGAATCTAGGTAACGCAGTTAATCGCGTTTGTGATTGGTATGGTAAAACTAATATCTCTGAAATTTCCGTTTACGAATGTGAAGAAGTTTTAACAGATGAAGAAATTAGAGATATACTATCAGAGGAATAATATCTAATATTTGACAGCGTATAAAAATTCTGATATAATATTTATACAAGGTGAGGGAACTCACCAATAATGCGGAGTGGCCAAGTAGTTAAGGCAATTGGCTCATACCCAATAGATCATGGGCGCACATCCCATCTCCGCAACCATACAACGAACAGGCGTTGTAAAATATCCTGTAACCGCAAGAGTGATTGATACTAGTCTAAGTGGTCTCAACGGCGGAATATAAATAGGCAAAACCAAATTAGTATTATAGAGCAATTGACGTCTAGACTTTCAGCTAAGCTCTTCGCGGTTGCCCGCAAAATAGGTAGGCGTGCTATAACAGCATTGTCAAAAAATGGTGAAGGAAGTCAGTCACCAGATGGGAAGGGAACCGAGTTATGCTCTTCCAGTGAGTGGGAGTCATGACCAACAATAGTCTGAACGCGGGATATTTCGTCGCCGCACTGGTGTTCAACCGGTTGATTTGCGCAATTAAGTCGTTAGGAGCGACCCCAGAGGGCAAACTGGGTTATCAAAGGGCCACTTGGCACCCTATCCCGAGCGTCTACGTCGCGGTGCTACTAGTAAGGGGACTTTGACGAAAGTCTCCTGAACCAAGAGGGAACTTCTTCGTCGGTTCTAGGTGAGGGAAATCGACCGGAATTGTATAACGAAAAAACAGTAACCATTCTGTATACACGGTATTCTAGGTTTGCCGTTAATGTAGTGGGTATACACACTATAATCTAAACCCCAGTATATGTTGCAAACGACCTGGGCATACAAAGTCGTTAGAAAGGCACTTTATCCCAAACCTCCACGTGGTAGTGCTGGACTGACACTGAGTAGGATCTACGTGATTGCGAAAAGGTCTACTAAGAGGGAACTAGGAGGCTGTGACCAGGGTTATGGGTCTGACAGTCCGAGTAATGACCGTTGAAGCCATTCGGTGCGAATAAGTAAGTGGCGCCGTTAAAGCAATGGATGCATACATTGCCCACTTCATTTATTGATTCGGGAGGAAGTGTCCGTAGATGAATTTCTCGGAGTAATCGCCATAATCGAATCAGCCGTGCGGCTGGCTTAAAGCCGCGATATGCTCGGTTAGTGCAAAGGTCAGCACACAGCCCTTTCAAGGCTGTGATTCGGGTTCAAGTCCCGAACCGAGTACCACTCTCTTATAAAGAGACCACTTGCATCCACGCAGTTTACAGTCTGCGTTATCAAAACTGTTATATGGGCTGATAGTTTAATGGTAGAACATATGCTTTGCACGCATAAAATCGGGATTCGATTTCCCGTCGGTCCACCACTATAAAGAAAGAGAAGCGAAGGAGTAATTAACCTTTGAGATAACAATGCCCTTACATTGAGTCTTTCTTTAAATAAAATATTATAAGGGTGATATTTATGTATGGACTTATTTATAAAATTACAAATGATGTTAATCAGTATTGTTATATTGGACAAACAACAACTTCTTTATCTCATAGATGGTCGGAACATAAACAAAGTGTTAATGATTTAAAAAAGAATAATAAATTATATACTGCTATGAGACAAATAGGATTAGATCATTTTAAAATCTCTATTATTGAAGAATTTTCAGATATTTCAGAAGAAGAATTAGACCAAAAAGAGCAATATTGGATAGAATATTTTAATAGTTTTTATAACGGTTATAATAGTACAAAAGGCGGAACTTTTGGTAGCCGAAATATAAAAGCTATTTTATGTTATACTTTATCGGGAAAATTTTATAAAAGATATGAAACTGTTCAAAAAGCTTCTGTAGATTTAGGTATTAATTATGATTCTATTATTGTATATTTGTCTAATCAAGAACAAGAAAGTTGTGGTGGTTTTCAATTCAAATATGAAAATTCTAATAGAATTATAAAAAATTTTTCTGATTTAAAAGATTTTACCGCGAAAAAACTTTTTTGGATTCAATACGATTTAAATGGAAAGTACCTTAATCATTTTTTAAGTATTAAAGAAGCAAGCGAAAAAACAGGATGTTTAGAAAGTGGAATTGTTCGTTGTGCTAAAAAACAATTAAAATATACCAATAATTTTATTTGGAAAATTGGTTTTTTAGGCGAAGAAATTCCTAAAATAATTGAAATAGCTCCAATTACTAATACTAAAAAAGGAATACGCAGAAAAATAATCCATATTAATAAAGAAGGAGAACAAATTCATTATAAAAGCTTATCAGAAGCGGCGAGACAAACAAATCGTAGTCGTCATCAAATTACTTATAATTGTGATATATACCCAAAGTCTACTTTAAATGGAGAGTGGTTTAAGTATGCAGAAAGATAATGGTTATTATAGATACCAGCATAAGAAACACGCTTTAAGGCATAAAAATATTACTCGATTTGTTTATAAAATTGAAGATTATTTTTCCGATTTTAACAGATACGATTCCTTCAAAATTCATTGTTCCTGCCCAATGTGTAGCGCGAAAACTAATAATAAAAAGCATAACGGCCCACGTGGATGGGAGCCTTCAAAAAATTGGTCTATTTCAGATCAAAAGAAAATTAATAGTATGGAAAGTCAAGTTGAGGAATTAAATACTTGACTTTTTTCTTAAATTCTGCTATAATATGAATTAAAGGTAGGCCCAGGCCTATTTAAATAAAGCGAGGTGTGTATATTATGGCAGTAGATAATAAATTTACCGCAACCGATTTAAAAGAAATGCAAAAATGGTCTCTCGAACACAAAATTGGAGTTACTCAAACTCGTATATGTGAATTTGCTAATCATTATGATAATCAAGTGTTTGTCGCCTTTAGTGGAGGAAAAGATAGCACAGTACTATTAGATTTGGCTCGCAGATGCGTTCCAGATATACCAGCTGTCTTTATTGACACAGGACTTGAATATCCAGAAGTTAAAGAATTTGTAAAATCACACGAAAATGTAGAAATTATTCGCCCGAAAAAAACTTTTAGACAAGTAATTGAAGAATTTGGTTATCCTATCGTTAGTAAAAAAATCGCTGGTTATGTAGCTACAGCAAAGCGAAACCCAGATTCCGCCCGCGCGAAATTTTTAAGCGGCGAATATGATAGTAAGATTTTTGGATTTGGAGATGGCAAATGGAATTTTCTTGTTGACGCACCATTTAAAATAAGTGATTATTGTTGCGATGTAATGAAGAAACAGCCAAATCATCATTATTCAAAAGAAACTGGTCGCTATCCAATTCTTGGAACATTAGCTAGTGAATCCATTGCTCGTCGTAATGAGTGGATGCGTAGTGGATGTAATTTATTTGATAGTAAAAAACCAACTTCTAAGCCATTATCTTTTTGGACAGACAACGATATTTTTGAATATATTAAACGCTATGATGTGCCATACTGTTCTTTATATGGAGATATTGTAAAAGATAAAAAAGGTAATTGGACTACTACTGGAATTAATAGGACAGGCTGTATTTTCTGTGGCTTTGGTTGCCATCGAGAAAAGTGCCCAAATAGATTTCAGCAATTAAAAGAAACTCACCCAAAAATTTGGGAATATTGTATGAAAGATTGGGATGAAGGCGGTCTTGGTATGCGTGAAGTTCTAGAGTATATCAACGTCCCCGTAGAGTAAAATATGTTAACTTGGGATGATTTTAAATGCGAATCACCACACATTTCTCGTCATCGTATAGATAACTGCGGAGATTATAGCGAAATGTGGTGTGGACGATTAGAAAAATATATCGAAAATTGTGATAATTGTCCTTTTAATGAAAAAGAAAAAGCAATGCGAACAGACCCTAATAGTTATCAAAAATGGTTAAAATTACACAATAAAAATAGTTGACTTTTTATAAAAATTAATGTATAATTATTATAGAAAGGGTGAGATAAGTGAATTGGAAAACTTCTCAGAATCGTAAGACCCATCAGCGCGCACTTAATGCTTTAGCGCGAAAAATTAATAAGGATGTAAAAAATGATCCAATGTGGAAGGGTCGTTATTGCGTTCGACAATATAAAGCGTGGTGGCGACCATATTGGGAAGAGCCCGATTATTATGTTTTCTACGCCCAATTCATTTTGTATGACAAGAAAACTCATAAAACTTATCTCACCGATATTAAATCTGCCAATGATTGGCAATTTCTTGGTGGATATAAATTATGGCGAGAAATGAACGACTTCATCCTTGATAGTGGAGTTTGGCAAGAAGAACCTCATATTACTTACGAAAACACAGCGGATTTTCGGAATGTAATAGTTTAAAGGGAACAACTATGATTAAAATTATTAAACACGGCCACGCACAGTATAAAATGACTTGTAGATTCTGCGAGTGTATTTTTACTTTTGAAGATGAAGATATTAAAAATAATGGCTGTCAGTGGGATTGGTTTGAATGGATAGTATGTCCAGAATGTAATCGTCAGAATGAAATTTATGATAAAAAGAAACTTGAACACCATCCTTATAATTGACTTCTTTTAAAAATTATAGTATAATATATATAGTTAAGGGAAAGGAGATAAATTATTTATGGATTATTTAGATGATTTTCTTGTTGGCCCGCAGAGCGATGAATACGAATATGAGTTGTATGATATTCCTGACCCAGAATGGGACAGGAGATGTCAGGGATTGGATAAACTAATGTTTGACAAGTAATAAAAATTATGTTATAATTTTTATAGAAACAAGGAAAGGATAATAACTAATGGTAGTAAGAGCACGTTGTATTAGTAATGATGTAAATACTTGGCTTATTGGTATTATCGGTACAGCTATTGGAACAAAAACTAAAGATAACGCAATGTTTTACCCTGACAATTCAGAGCCTGTATATCGTTCTGTAATTCCTTGGGAAAATCTTGAAATCATTGAAGAAAGGAATGATTCGCGTGCGTAAGACTTCTCACCATATTGTATTTTCTTCTTCTTGGAGCCGCCGTAAGCAGGCAGAGATGCTTGATGAATGGCAGTAAACGGCGAGGTTTTGAGTATATAAATACTCTTTTATATAACACAAATCGCGGCCAAAATAAGCTCGCCACCGTTATCTCTTGTATTAAATGTACAAGGAGCCCTGCACGAGATGCGCGGCATAAGCAATGAAATTATTGCTCTTCTGGTATGGAGTAAATAATGGAGTTTGTTGTGGGTTGTAAGTGTAAACCGCAAACCAGAAAAGAAAACTTACAATGGGCTGGTAGAAATACCCTGGTCCACCTAGAAGTAGGACATTGACCTACGGTTGCGGCGAACAACGATAAAAATCGCCATTTATGGCCACATAGACCAACTGGCAGAGTCAAGAGACTTAAAATCTCTGTAGTGTGGGTCCGAATCCCACTGTGGCTACCATTATGGGGCATTGGACTTATGCGAATTGGCACAGCAGGCGGACTCAAAATCCGCGTCTTTCGGGGTTCGAATCCCCGATGCCCTACCATTTGACTTTCTTCCAAAATTATAATATAATAATTATAGTAAAGGGAAAGGAATTAACAAGATGTTTTATTATGAAGATACTCATATGAACCACGATTGCTTTAATTGTTCTTATTCATTTGTAACCGACGAAGATGATGAATTACATTGCCCTTTTCGTAGAGGTAAACCAGTAAATGAAGATGATTGGTGTGAGGAGTGGAATTAATATGAAAATTCTTATTCTTAATAAAGATGAAGAAAAAGCTTTGACTAAAATGCTTTCTGATTCTGTTATAAATGGCACTTGTCACGACTATTGGCTTACAACTATCCTAGAAAAAATAAGTGCAGGAGCATATGAAAATGCTTTTGCAAAAGCTAAATAATTGACTTTTAGCAGAAAATCTGCTATAATAAATATGTAAGACGACAGGAACAGCAATTAAATAAAATAAATGTATTTAATTGATATTGATGGGTTAATTTAATTAAAAGATTTTATTGAACTGTCGTGCTGATTGAAATTAAAGGCGGACACAGCAATTTAATTTTAAGTAATAATCTGTTAAATTATCGCACTTAATAACTAACCGCCTAGAATTTATGTGCCCGTGGCGCAACTTGGCAGACGCGCTACACTTAGGATGTAGATTTTCAGAGTTCAAATCTCTGCGGGCGCACCAGTCACCTCCCGCCTATGTGTGACAAGTCGCGTTAACACTCGTTTGTTAGCTACGCTCGGAAAACGCGACTATAAAATATAAAGAAGCGAGGCCAACGGCTTGAACCGTATGTCAAGACCGCAGTAACTATCACATTCTAGGAGTCTTGACAACGGTATTAGACTTAATACTCCCCGAAGGCGCGCGAACAAATCCTAGGATGTTTTAATGGTATCAAGTGAAGAGCCTTCTCGTGGCGATACTGATTTCGACCAATCTTCACAAATATTAAAAGCTAATATTTGACTTTTTCTGAAAATTCTGGTATAATAATTACAGAAACAAGGAAAGGAAGTAGATACCCTATTTAATAAAATAGTTGAGCCAAGTGAAGAAGAGTTAACCACTCTGCTTGGGCTACCCGAACAACAGCCATACGATTTAGCGGGATACTACTAAATCGCGGCCGCGAAATCAGTAATGATTAGCGATAAGGAGAAACTCCAAATGTTAAGGGTAGGCGCTTGGTTATCCGCTAACAAAAGCACGATTCCTCACGGCATCATAATAGAAGTCAAGCGTTAAAAGCGTAGACCGAATCCTAGTTAGGGTTTAGCTGGTGACTGTTATCAAACCTAGGAAAGACCAACAAGATGCTATTGTCGTTGAAACCTAGAAATAGGCTATAAGTGAGGTTTACGGTAAAAGTAGCTCAAAATGACAACAAGTTCTGGTATTAGAACAAATAAAACGTATTTGTAATAATAGAGGAATTTGCTGAATGGTTTGGGTGAAATTTGGAAGTAGTCAATCTTCCCGTTGCTGGCCGAAAGGCAGGGTGAAGAAGTTAAAGGGTCGCTACCTTTGGCTCAGCCTTCATCTTCAACGTGGCTGAATATGTTAGAAGGATAATACAAGTATGGCGAAGGTCACAACAATTTTATTAAATAGGGTATTTGCCCTAGACTTTAAGGTAGCATTGGAGTAATTAACCAATGAGACAAAGATGCTCCTACATCGGCTTAAAGTTTAAAATATAATCATAGGAGTGATTTATATGGCGTATATTTATAAGATTACTAATGACATAAATAATAAAATTTATATTGGAAAAACTACCGAAACCATTAATGAAAGGTGGAAAGAGCATTGTAGAGACTACCAAAAAACTCGTTGTGAAAAGCGTCCTTTATATGACGCAATGAATAAATATGGAATAGAACATTTTCGCATCGAAGAAGTTGAAACAATTAATGATATTTCTATTTTAAATGACAGAGAGCAATATTGGATAGAATATTATAATTCTTTTAAAGATGGTTATAATGCTACAAAAGGCGGCGATGGAAAAATTTATTTAGATTATGACTTAATTTATAATACTTGGCTACAAGGATATTCTATCAGCGAAACTGCTAAACGAGTAGGCTGTCATGAAGATAGTGTTGTAAGAATCTTACAAAATTTAAATATTTCTAAAAAAGAACGTTGGCAACACGCAATAAAATCAATGAGCAAACCAGTTTGTAAAATTGATAAAGATACTGATAAAATAATAGAGATTTATCCTTCTGTGAGAGAAGCAGAACGAGCGAATAATTATTCTAAAAATCATATTTCTCCAGTGTGTCAAGGTAAAAAAACATTAGCATTTGGTTATAAATGGAAATTTTTAAAAGATATGCCGGTCTAGCGTAGTGGCCACGCGGCGGTCTGTTAAACCGTTATAGGTAGGTTCAAATCCTACGGCCGGCGCCATAGTCACATAGAGGACTTATTCTCTATGCTTGCTCAACGTCCCACTTATGTGAACGCGCGAAGTCACATAAGAGAGTCGACCCTTCCGAAGTACGAAGGGACCCCTAAAATGGTCTGTGGGGATAAACGGCTTCATGAACCGTCTAATGTAGTTGACAAAGAGTGTAGGTTCGTTAGGCTCCTAAGAAAAGCCTATCACCATCACGATAGCAAATAAGTGAATAAACGGATGTGCGGTTGGCTGACCTTAAAGCTATTCTAATCTAGAGGAGAATAAAAATATGAATGATGTACGTCTAAAGATTCTACCGCCTTGGACAATTGTAATCCGTAAGTTTGAGGCTCTATTTGATGGCGATCCACAAATTGCCTGTAATTGCAACTTTA
>Ga0326511_10003258_pt1 | contig 13069 bp, 14 predicted proteins | sample 0_2496_0518_D_FD_203701 | JGI IMG/M metagenome (GOLD analysis project Ga0326511, IMG submission 203701) | Bovine rumen microbial communities from UC Davis, California, United States - 0_2496_0518 | ecosystem: Host-associated > Mammals > Digestive system > Stomach > Rumen | place: USA... | reverse complement strand
GTATTTACTTAAATATTGAAACATCTTTGTATAATTTGTTTTTTTATATAGTTTTAATTCTTGTATAAATTTCCTACAAATTATATAATCAATTTCAAGTAACTTTACAAAAGAATCTACAAATAATTCAAATAAATCTTCATCTTTCTTACTATCTAAATTATATTTAATTTTATGGAATATATAAATTCTATAAATGTCTTCATCGATATCACATATAAAATCTAAATTACCAAATCTTCTTAAAGCATTTCTAATATCTCTTCTGATTTCTGAAGAATAAAAATCTTTATCCAAAGAATCAATATCAAAATTAACATCCAAACTATCATTAATATAGCATATATTATGAAGATGAAAAGCTTTAAAAATATCTATAAAGATATAGTATAATTCTATATCATTATAATTATCATAGTCTTTGGTTAATTCATCATATACATCTATTTTTGTTTTACTTTCTGTTAAGAATTCATTCATAATATAATATCTTTCTCTATATGATAATTTATAGTTTTCATAATAAAATTTACTTTCATCCTCACAGTTAAGTAAAGGTAAAATTCCACTTTCAACATAATGACAATTAGTTATACTAAGACTTATTAAATTAAAATAAAATAATTGTTTTCTTATATAACTTATATCTTCATTTGTGTCCAATAATAGTTTTAACGGTATATAATTGGCTAAATTTGTTGCATTATAATTATTATCTAATAATTTTTTTATTCTATATTTTTCTTTTCGATTAATATTATCAGATGCAGTAGAGTAAAGAACACTTTCCATAAATTCAAATCTTTTTTTTAAAATATATGTATCATCCATATCTTGATATTCAGGACAATAATAATTAGCAATATCTTTTTTATAATGATCTAATTCCATCTTATATAATTCTTTAATATTACAATTAGTTTGAATAAGAAGATCATATATTCTTTCAAGAGATTCTTTAACCATTGTATGTTCTATTTCATTAAGAAACTTTTCAAATTTTTTAATAAAGACATCATCTAATATTTCACTATATTCATTTATTTTATTTAATAATTTCTTGTCTATAATATTCACATCCTCTACTATATATTATTGACCACATACCTTTCGGCATTTTTTTAATATTTTGCCGAAAGGTATATTATCTTAATTTTTTCTAGTTTAAAATCTATTTCCTTATGCTTCTTGTCCATAATATTCTTTTATTTTAATTCTTACATTTTTATTAAGTATAAGTTTATATACTGCATCTGTTTTATCATTATTTTTACGATAATTTATATGAATAGAATCTCCATAGTTTTTAATATCAAATTCAGTACAAATAAGTTTGGATCTTTCTCCACCTTTATAATTCATTACAATTTTAAACATATTACTCCTTTCTTTTACACAAATGTCTCACTCATCATATAACTTAGTAATTCTTTAGATTGTTCCATTTCCATATTATCCTTTAAGATTTTGAATATGTCCATGGCTAAGATAGAATGAGTATTTAATTGACCCATAGATTTACTATTTTTTATCATCTTTTTTAATATTCTAAGATTATTTTTATAATCAGAATCAAAGAAGAATAATTTAAAAATTTCTAATAATTTTTTATAATCTAATTCGTCATAATTAAAAAGATAACTAACAAATCCTTCAATTAAATCTGGATCTAATCGATATAATCTTAATAACTTATGATCTACATCCATATGTTTATGTGCATGTCCATTAAATACACTCTGACCAAAGTATAATTCTTCAGTATGATTATAAAAATAATAATCAAAGATACAGATAAATAAATTTCTATATTCAGTAAAATCATATATTTTACCATTAAAACATTTAAACTTAAAATCACTTACTACTTCTCTTAGACTAGTTCTATCATAATTATATATATCTTCATAGAAATTAAGATCAGCCAATGGCATATAGATAAAATCTAAGTATAATAAATTCTTCAAGATTTTATCTTCATCTTCTTCTTGAAGAATTAGATGTAATATATTACTAATACCTTGATGATGAACATCAAATACTTTTGAATATAAATGGAGTTTCCAACTTTCCACAGTATTAGTTTCTTTCATGTTACTTTCTCTTTCACTAAGTATGAAACATTTTAAATCTATTTTCAAAAGATCTTCTAAAATATATTTCATATCATGAGATTTTTCAGTTAGTATTTGATTTATGGTTTTTTTAAGAACATCAGAAAATAACTTTATGTTTTCATTTCTAAGTTCTTTTATCTGAAGCATTAAAGAATTTATCTTATTATCTATATCTTCTACTTTAATTTTATTATCCATTCAATCTCCTTTAATTATCTAAATCATCTTTCATTAAATATGTAACTATATCCTTATAGTCATCTTCTTTTATTTCGTTTTTTAATTTATTAAGGAACTCTGCAAATTGACCTCTAGGTAAATTTAACTTTAAAAGTTTTAAAGTAGTCATATAAGCATTTTTATTATATTCTATTAAGAATTTTGAGAGTATAATACGACTATGATTGTTAAGTTCTTTAGTAATATATTTACCATTCGTTAATATAATTCTATTAATAAAAATAACAAAATTAATTGAATTATATCCTATAAATATATTTTTTAAATTATTAAAATAATATTCTACATTAAAAGTAGATATTTCATATAATTCTATATTAAATGATAAACGATTGAAAATAAAATCATTTACATATCTTAAACAAGCATCAATAACTCTACCATTATTTTTAGAATGCATTATATATGCATATAGTATTTGTGAAAGTTCATCTGGATTGTCTGCTACTATTTCATGAAAGTATTTAAATATATCTTCTCTATAAAATAAATTACATTCTTTTATATCAAATTCTTCTTCCTTAGATTTTTTAAATTCTAACCATTTTTTTAATTGTGGTTTATCTAAAGAACGAAACATAACAGAATTTCTCATATCACTTTCTTGAAAAGTTATATGTAAGATTAAATAGAAAATATTCAAATAAAATAAATTTCTCCTAATATCATATTCATTTGAATTTGATGTTATAATTCTATCTATTAATCTATCAAAGAATTCTTCAGAAAAACGTCCTTTAAATTCATTATATCTAAGTGAAGAATTAATATCTAAATACATAAAAGAACCTAGTATTTCAAAGAAACTTTCATTTAATATATTTGGAAGAGTATATGCAATATCTATTACTCTTACAGTTCGTTTAGTGTAAGAATCAAAATTATCTAGTTCTATTTCTCTAGTGAATATATCAAATTCATCATTATTCATATTAATTCATCCTTAATTCATCTCTTATAATTTCACTTTTAATTGCAACTTTATTCTTTTCCCATAAATGTCTCATCTGTTTTATAACTGCCATAATACAAGTTTCAAGACTATCACTTACTAAAGTACGTCCATAACTATTCCAACTTACACTCATCTTTGAAGGTCCATCCTCTTCTAAGAAGAAATACATACTCTTTCCATCATATTCATACTTTACATATTTATCATTTAATCCAAATTTTCTAGCAGCTACTGGATCACTTACATAAAGTACAGCTCTTTCATACTCATATTCAAATCTTGTAATTTCATCTAAAGACTTTGGTTCTTTCTTTTTCTTAGCTCTTTCTTTCTTAATTGTCTTTTCTTTCTTAGTAAATTCAAGTTCCTTATCTAATAAGTCATTATCAATAATATAAATAATTATTTCCTTACCTGTCATATTCATCAAACTCCTTTTCTATTATTATTCTTCTATAAATTTTAATTTTTATATTTCCAAATTTTTTACCATCTACTTTATAATCTAAATTAAAATTTTTATTCTTTTCTTCTTCATAATAAACACTGCATGCTATACTTTCTTGACTTTCTAAAAGATGAGCTAAACCTTCAAGATTAATTTTAAGATTTAAATTATTTAAATCAATACAAAATCCATCTAAATCATTAATATATTCTTTTCTATGTTCATCAAAGAATATTGGTTCTTGGGTAATTGCACTAGTATTATCTAAAAAGAATTGCTCTCTTATTCTATAAATCATTAAATATCCTCCTTTACTTCTAATATTTCATACTCTACATCACTTTCTTCTAAACCATAAATTCTAATACATTCAGATATAGAACTTACATGACATTCTTGAGTATTCCAATTTCCTTTCGTATATTTATCTTTGTATTTAAACTTAATATGTAACATTTTAGTCTTCATCCTTTCTTAACATAAAAATTTTTCCATCATTGAGTTCATCAGATATAATTTTAATTACATCATCTTTTAATACAAGGTCTTCAAATCCATCATTTACTTTATATGGTAAAACCTCGATAGATTTAGTTAATTTTTCTGCAAATTCTATTACTCCTTCATACTTTTCTATTATAGTAAGAGCATCACTAAGACCTCTTCTATAATCTAATTCTTTAACTATTTCTTCTGGTGAAGCATTTTTTAGAATATTGCATATTTCTGCTTTAGCAAGTTCACTAGCTGTCATTTTATTTTCCTCCTTTCAAACTATATAATTTAATGTAATATAATTTACATAATAATAATATATCTTTATAAAGATTTTTGTACGTTCCTAAACTAAAAGATAATATTAAATATATATTATAAAAATGAGAATATTTTTAGATAATGGAAATTATATTCCATTATCTAAAAATAAATTTATTAAAGGTCTTTCTTACGAACAGAACCTTTCTTAATCTTTGCAACAATCTTTGAAAGTGTACCAGTTTTTTCAGCTTGTTTAGCTCTGATAGCTGCCTTTGAACCATATTTATTCTGAAGACGATTTAAAAGAATTCTTCTCATCTTCATAACTTTAACGAGTTTCTTAAAATCTCTATCATTCTTCTCTTTAGCAATTACAAGTACAGCTCTATTTGTATTATGCTTTCTCTTTGTCTTCTTATCAAATCTAATAATATTCTTTTCTGAAAGAAGATCTTCCTTAAGAAGTTCAAAAGCAGTATCTTCATCTAAATAGGATAAACCTGCTTCTGCAAGAGCATCGAGAATAATACCTTCAACGATTAACTGATTACCTTCTTTAGTTTCAGTAGTTTCACTTAATAAGTTATTAGTATCTTCGTTTAAGAACATAATTCATGTCTTACTACACATAAAGAATATGTAGTAATTCCTCCTTTCAATAATTTTTATATTTTTATAAATTTCTTAATTTAAAATTATATTAATATTTTTGTTATTTAAAGGTTAAATTATTTACTAACTTCTAATTAAATATGTGAAAAGAGGTGATACAATAATGCAAATAGATAACTATGATGAATTTTTAGATACTGATTTAGTTAAAGACTATAAAAGTCAAATGATTAGTACTATTAAAAATACTCATCCAGAGTTTAGTGAAAAAGATATTAATAAAACAATAGATAAATTAATAAAAGAAAAAGTAAAAGATGATCCTATTATTGAATTCAATAATAACTATAAAAATACTAATAAAAAGCTTAAATTATCTAGATGGTATTCTTGGTATAAACTTAAAAAACCAATAACTACTGAACATGGTGTATGTTTTAAACGTCATGATGAATCTATAAACTTATCTGCTAGTCTTCTAGAATTTATCTTAGATACTAGAAAGAAACATAAGAAACAGATGTTTGATGCAAAACAAAAAGGGGACAAAGAAAATGAACATTTTCATTCAATAAGACAAAAAGTTTATAAAATTTTTGCAAATAGTTATTATGGTGCAATGGGACAAAGACAAAGTATATTTTATAATTTATATACTGCACTTAGTGTAACGGGAAAGGGACAAAGTTTAATTACAAATGCAGAGATGAGTTTTGAAGTATTCTTTGCAGATAATTTTTACTTTGAAAATTTAGATGATTTTTATATTTATATAAGTAATATAAAAAATGAAAAAAGAACTCTAAAAATGAAATCTTGTTTAGATAGTCCAGTTAAAAAGAAAGATCTATATAAAAGGATTTGTAAAAAATTCAAAGATTCTTCATATGTTAAAAAGAATAAAGATGAAATTATTGCTGTAATAAATAATTTATCTAGTGCTGATATAACTAAAATTTATTATAAAAATAATTTTTATGAATTTAGTTCAAATCCTAAAATATTAAATAAAATATTAGATATTTTAGGTAAAGTTGAAGAATTTAATAATCCAAATGATGTACCTGAAATTATTAAAGATGATTTAGAAGAATTATGGTTATATTATAAAGAATTTGTATATTATCCTTATACTTTATATGACCATATAACTATAGGTAAATCTATTCATAGGAAATCAGTAGTTACTATTGATACTGATTCTAATATGGTTAATATAGAACCATTCTTAAAATTTATATCAAAGAAATCTAAGAATTATAGGAAGGAAAATCTTACTGAAACTGATACATTCAAAATAGTAAATATTGCTACATTTATTTTAACTAAATTAATAGGTGAAGTTCATGAAAGATATACTGGAGAGTGTAATGTACCAGAAGATAAAAGACCTATCATTAATATGAAAAATGAATTTCTTATGAAGAGAATGGTTATTACAAATTCAAAGAAAAATTATGCAAGTATTCTTCTATTACAAGAAGGTGTAAAAGTTAAAGAAGAAGATTCTTTAGATATTAAAGGATTAACTATTAAGAAAAGTAATGTAAACAAAAATGTAGGTAATGCAATGCAAGATATCTTAAAAGAAGAGATTTTAGAGAAAGAAGAAATTTCATTACAAGATATTTTAAGAAGATTATCTGCATTAGAAGAAGATATAAGAACTTCTTTAAACAACGGTCAAGTAACCTATTTAAAACCAGATAAAAGTAATGAACCTGAAAGTTATAAAACACCATTTCAACAACCAGCTGTTAGAGGAATATATAGTTGGAATATTCTATACCCTGAAAAAGAAATTTCATATCCAGCTCAGATCAATCTTTTAAAAATTAAAAAGATAGATTTATTTAATCTAGAAAGAATTATGAATGAAATTGAATTTAAAGATGATTCTGAATATGAAAAGATTTATAATGGTATAGAAAGTATTTTAAATAATGAAAATTTTAGTAATTATGGATTTTCTGTACTGGCTATTCCTAAAACAGAAATTAAAATTCCTAAGTGGATAATACCACTTATTGATGTTGAACAAATAGTATTTGATAGTATGACAAACTTTAATAAAATTTTACAAAGTGTAAATATACATGTAGTAAGTACTGATAAAAAGGATGATTTATATTATTCAAATATTATAGATTTTTAGAATTAAAAAATAAGAAACAAAATATTACAAAATATTATAAAAATATTAAAAAAGGAGAATTCGTATGGCAACAAATAATAATAGAACAGCTACTACAAATACAAAAATTTTACAAATTTATAATTCAACTGCAGGTGAAGATAGTAGTACATTATCTTTAGGATTTTGGAAGGATTATGTAAGTGTAAATATTAATCCAATTCTTCCTGAAGAAGAAAGAGTGAACGGAAAATTATACAACTATGAAAAGACTGCAAGTTTTATAATGAGTATTGATGCTTTATTTCAGTTATATACTGGAATCAAACTTCTTGAAAGAAGTATTAAAGAAAAGAATAATAAAATCTTTTCTATTGCTGTAAAAAATGAAAATAGTAAATCTATTCTTAAAATTGGAGCAGCTGGAGAATATGAAGGAATAGATGATTATTATCTTGCTATATTAACATTAAACGAGAAAGATGAAGTTGATGGAAATATTTTCTATATATTTACTCAACCAGAAAGTGGATTATTAATCAATTATGATGAAAGTATTAATAGTTTTAAGAATAAAAATATTAATACACAGTGGGAACTTTTCAAGAAGTTTATTGATTATGCAGTAAATGGATTAATAAATGGAACTATTCATGGTTCTAATAACTTTAACTTCTTCAGATTTAATAAGATAGAAGATTTATTAAATAATGGAACAACAAAGTCATCAACTCCACAGAAAGCAACATTTGCAGGAACTAGAAGAAGAAGAAATTCTATTACAAGTACTTTAGAAAGTGAAGAGAATGAAATAGATAGAGATGAAATGTTTTCTGAAATGGAAAATGATACAGAATTTGAAATAGATGATGTTGATATAGAAGAAGATGAAATAGAAAAAGATACTCCAAAGAAAACAACTAAAAAATCTACAAAGAAAACAACTAAAAAATCTCCAAAAACAGTTTCAATAGAAGAAATTGCAAATGATATGGTAGAAGACTTAGATGAATTAGATGATATTGACTAAAAACATTAAAGAAAGGGAATTTTATAAGTTCCCTTTCTTTAAAATATTAAAGTAAAGGGGATAACTATATTATGTTTGAAATGAAAGACTTAGAATTAAATTTATTTCAGAAAGAAATTGTTATATGTGATTATGATGGTGTAATTCAAGGAATTGATATTTTATGGACTAGAAAGATTTTGGAAAAGAAAGAATTATTTGGAAAATATTTTGATTTTTCCAAGATATCCGATAAAGATGGTAATATAAAACTAAATAAGATTTTAGATAGAACCGATTACTATATTGATAAATATCTTCTTAAAGAAGGTAAAATCCTTCCAGAAAAAATACACAAGAAGTTTATTGATCTTTATATGTCAGATAAAGACTTTTATAGAAAATGTCCATTTCTTACAATGGCAAGAGCATTAAAGATTTTATCTTATCAAGATACAATAAGTGAAATTCATTTTTTATCATCTTATCCAGCAGGTTATGAACCAGATAGTAGAAAATCTGATATTATAAATGAATTATATGATACTGAAAAAATACATGTACATTTGATAGATTCTTCTATCAAAAAATCAGATTATATAAATAAAAATATTCCTGATTATACTTGTTTTATAGATGACAGACCTGATATAATAAAAGATGTAATAGAAAATACAAAATCAACTAATAAGAGTTTTATAATGCCTTATTATAAATACAATGAAGACTTTATAAAAGATAAAGAATATCTTACTGAAAAATATGAACAAAAAGTAAATGTTTCATTTTATAGTAATGATATAGCATAAACAAAAATATAAAGAATAATTATATTATCCAGTATAATTATTCTTTTTTTTATCTTTTAGAAAGGAAAAGGAAATAGTTATGAAAATTGATATAATGAATATTAATAGATTTATAGAAGTAAATAAGCTAGAAGAGGTTACTAATCCTATTTTACTTGAAAGAGGAAATTATCCTACAGAAGATGGTTTACTTTCATATAAAATCTTTGGTAGACCAGGTTCTTATGATAGAAAAACTATTTTTGCTTATATAGATTTAAAAGAAAAATTTATTCATCCATTAATATATAAAGATTTAGTAAGATTAAATAGAAATATTGAAGAACTTATAAGTGGTATTTCATATTTTGAAATAAATGATTCTGGAGAGATTATTAAAACAGAAGATGAGACTAAAGGTAAAACAGGAATTTCTTTCTTATATAATAATTGGAATAAGATTAATTTTAAATCTACTGATAGTGATAAAAGAGAAGAAAGAATTAGTTTATTAAAGAATTTATCAAAAGATGAAATATTTATTGATAAATGGATAGTAATGCCAGCTTTTTATAGAGATATAAATACAGCTGAAAGTTCATCAGGAAAAATAAGTCATGAAACGATTAATATATATTATAGTAAGCTAATTAGACTTAGTATTGCATTAAGAGAAAATGCTTATTCTGAAATAGATTTTATATCAAATTCTACTAAAGGAAATCTTCAGAAATGTTTATTAGATATTTTTGATCATACAATAAAACTTACTAAAAAGAAAAATGGTATATTCAGACAGGCAGTAATGGGAAAATCTATAGATTATGCAAGTAGAAATGTAATATCTGAAGCTAATTATACTAATACTAATAGTTATAAAGATATGCAAGTAGATATGACTCATGTAGGTCTTCCTATGGCTACTACTATTAGTACATTTAATCCATTTATTATTCAATGGATTGAAAGTTTCTTTAAAAATATAACAGAAAATATCTTTGAAAATGAAGAAGAATCTAAAAATCTTCATCCACAATATATGGATGAATTTTCTTATGATGAAATTAAAAATAGATGTATGCTTTTTATAAAAACTCCAAGTGAGAGATTTGAAAAAGTAACTTTAAGATTAAAAGATGGAAAAAGAGCAAACATCCAATATAAAGGAACTAATAAAGATTCAACTATAGTTAATAGATATTTAACTTGGACTGATGTATTTTATATGGCTTGTGTAGATGTAGTTAAAGATAAACATGTATATATTACTCGATATCCTTTAGAAGATATGTATGGAATCCGTGTTTTTAAAGTTAATGTTTTATCAACTATTAAAACAACTCCTCAATATATTAAGAATACATATTATGAATATTATCCAGTTATAGATCCAAATTTAGATAAAAGTAAAGTACAAAGTTTCTTTATAGATAGTACACAACCTTTTAATAGTTATTTAAGTGGTTATGGAGGAGACTATGATGGAGATATGGTAACGATACGTGGTTGTTTTACTCAGGAAAGTAATTTAGAAGCAGAAAAAATTTTATATTCTAAATCTAATATTGCTACGTTTACAGGAAATACAAATAAACTTATAAGTATGGAAGCTGTTCAAACACTATATGATTTAAGTTTATAAAAATAATGAGAAAAGGAAAATCTCCTTTTCTCATTATTTATTTTAATTAAAGAAATTTTTATAATCAAACTTACTTGTATGTAAACTTTGATCATGAAATTTCTTTAATGAAAGATTTAATGAAATACTACTTAGTTTATTTGCCATTAAACCTACATTTTCAACTCCAATTAAATAAAAAATATCACCTGCACATTTATTACATATTTTTTTACCTTTACAATATAAAGGTGATCTTAATTGAATAAAACTTCCAATATAATTATCAATTACATCTGGTTCTAGACATACTAAAGAATTTCCTTTTTTAATATATCTATATAAGAAATACTTTTTATTTTCTTTTGTTAAAAAGATTTTAAAATAATCTGTAGAATTACAATCACTATTTCTTCTATCTAATACTACATTTTGCATAGCAGCTAGTATTTTCTTACCTTCATAACCTGATTTCTGAGTGTTAACTGCACGAGAATATACTCCAGTTACTATAGAATCTCCTTGAGCAGCAATATCATCTTTATCTAATCCATCAATTAATGAATTAGTTACTATTCTAAATTCACCTGTTTCATTATTGATTGTAGGTCCACCCATTAAATTCATTTCTTTATATTGATTTGAAAAATTAATTTTACTACCTGAATCATATAATGCTTTTGCAGGATTATCTTTTAAAGATTCTTTAGCTGCACTTATAAGTTCACTTTCAATATCTGTAGCAACTACTGGATTTCCTTTTTTAAGTTCTTCTTCATTTACCGAAATAAGTTCTTTTTTCTTTTTTTCTACTGAAGGAGGAGTTATTAAAATATCAGTATTTATAGAAGGAGATACAAAACTACTTAAAGTAAATCCAAACCAATTTAATCTATTTAAATAATCATACATTTCACTAACAGTAACTTTATCTTCTAGTACAAGCTGAGTTATTTCATTAGTTATAGCAACAACTTTCTTTTTATCTATAACTTCATTTACATAACCAACTTTTTTAAGAATTATTGAGTTATTAAAAAATAAAAAGCAATTAACTAAATATCTTCCAAGAGTTGTATGAATATCTTCATTTATTATATTTTCTTCAGCATATTTATTTACTATATCTTTTTTAAGGACAAATCTATCTTGTGGTTCATACTTAGATTGTTCACCATCAAAATTTGCAATGAGATTTATTACAGATTCTTTTGTAATAGTATCTGGAGTTAATTTTAATATTTCATTTACTTCATTTTCATTTAAATTCTTAGGTGGTCTTTTACTAGACTTCATTAATTTTCACCAACTTTCTAATTATTTATATTATAAAAATTGTTTTTGTAATAAGTGAAATATCAAAAATATATTATAATAATGTATAATATACTTAGGAGGTAATATATATGAAAAACAAAATAAAGAACTTTATTCTTTATCTCGATGTAAGAGATAAAGAAGACATAATGACATTAAGAGAAGTATTAAAACACATCTTAGCACTTCTTTTAATGTTCATAGGTTCTATAATATTATTATATTGTAGAAATGTAGCACTTGGAACTCCAAAAGAACTTCCAAGTGCTATAATAGGTACTATGCTATCATTATTGGGAGCATATTATCTATATATATTAAGGTATAGATGGGAGCATTACGGAAAATGCTAGTGGTGTTCTCATTTATAATAAAAAAGGGGAAGATGAAATAATATTTCATCTTCCTTTTTTTTTTGGATATTGTATTAAGAATGTAAACAAAAAGTTACACTTATATAAATGTTTTTTTTTATAATTTTATAAATCAAAAATTATAAAACTATATTTAATAATATATTATAATACTGTAAATAAAATGTTTTAAAGGAGGAGCACTAATGAAACTGGAGTTAATAGATTGGGATGAGGAATATAAAAAAGATATTGAATCTGGAATAGGATTTGAAATCAGTGATCCAAATCCTATCGATAAAAATAATAATAGAAGTCTAAAAGGAATTTATTCTGATTTATATGGAGGAGATTCTGGAGATTCTGAAGTATTTGATAGATATTCCTGTCAATGTAAAAGTACTATTGGTAAGTTTTATCTTAATACAGTATGTCCTATATGTAATACTAAAGTAACTTATAATAATACTGATTTATCTAAGACTGGATGGATAACACTTAGAGAAGATTTTAAATTAATTAATCCATTATATTATTATATAATGGAAAAAATTATCGGAAAAAAGAATTTAAATCTTATTCTATTATATAATAAAAGTAGAGATAAAGAAGGTAATATTATAATTAATGATGAAGAATATGATTTAAATAATCCTTATATGGCTATAGGTATGTTAGAATTTTATAATAAGTTTGAAGAAATATTAGAGTATTAT
>Ga0326511_10003257_pt1 | contig 13072 bp, 13 predicted proteins | sample 0_2496_0518_D_FD_203701 | JGI IMG/M metagenome (GOLD analysis project Ga0326511, IMG submission 203701) | Bovine rumen microbial communities from UC Davis, California, United States - 0_2496_0518 | ecosystem: Host-associated > Mammals > Digestive system > Stomach > Rumen | place: USA... | reverse complement strand
GTCTGCAGAGGATAGGTGTTATAAGATACTCCCTCGGTATTTCGATACTCAGCTGTCACTCCATCGCTGGTATAGTAGTAATACTGGTTGTAGTTCTTCTTCCAGTCTGCAGGCTGTTTCTTCTGCTTCACGTACTTAGTGGTGGTCACACCTGTAACAGGCATGTAATTAGATCCGTTCTTCCGGAAGTAGCTGCTGTACGCTGTGGCCCAGTTTCCCGGTTTAGCGGTCAGCACACTGTATCCCAGTACTCCTACAACCGGCTTATATCCCTGGACCTCATCATAGGTGTAGTACTGGTCATAATTCTCAGTCCAGTCATACGGCTGCTTCTTCAGCAGCTCATATCCTACATCCAGCTTTTGGACCTCTTTATACTGTCCACCAAGATCTATCTCAATGCCGGCTTCCACCACAACCGCAGGCTCATATGTGAAATACGCTTCACAGTTATCCTCCCAGTCATCCGGATGAGTAATCAGAGCCACATAATTGGTAGTGATCTCAGCATTGGACACATCATAGACCTCTACTACATCATCCTGGTCGAAAAGGACCTGCTGAGATGTATCCAGAATGTAATCCGCATCTTCCACCGGATCTGCATCCGGATCCACCAGATAAGGCTGGACTCCTCCATTCTCATCAGTAAAGATGTGGATTACTGCTCTGTCTCTCAAGTTCCCCTGGCCAAGACAGATCATGTGGTTCACCGGTCTATAGTTCTTCTCGATGACAAAATCTACCTGAGATGTATCAAACTCATCGTCCTGACTGTAATCATAAACCGGTTCAGCCGATGCCTTCACCATGCCATTCTCCCAGCTGAGCTGGAGCTTCATGCCATTGTCCTTCAGCATCTTCTTGATGCCGCTGTAAGCATCACAGTATCTTTCAAACTGATAATTGCTGATCTCTACCTCTGTATCTGCATCGGATGCAATAAAAAGACCGGACAGTCCGATATGATCAAAGATCATCTGCAGGACCTCATTGGCCTCACCGGACAGGATCAGATAGTCTTCACCCGGATCCGGGCAGATCACTTTTGATTCAAGGACTCCATGCCAGGTCCTTCCTGAATAAGTAATGGCATCACTTTCCGTATCCACTTTGATGCTGTCCACGATACCACCATACTCAGTACCTTCCGCATAAATAAAAAAACCCACGCTGCAGCAGTGGTCATTCCTGTCCACGCTGCAGGTGAAGTCATTCTCATCCTTGCCATAGGCCATATCCAACTCATAGGAGTTAAGGACGCCGATGTCCTTCCTGGTCTCATCTGCATAGATTAGATCCACTCAGGTTCCCCCCTCTCATCAAAGATGGTGATGTCCAGCATGTGATCCTTACTTCTTGCAATAGTTGTGATCCCTTCCGGGATCTTCTCAAAGATGTAAGAGTCTCTGTCACGCAGATGGAATACATTTTCTGCATTACCATAGCTGTCATATTTGTAGATCTTCTTGGTCAGTGAATTGACAGTGATGTATTCACCTGCATCCAGGGTGTCCAAGACACCATACACATGATCACCAATAGTCACACTGGGATTCTCTGCAGGACCATAAAACTTCAGTTCAAAATTGGCTGCATCAATGCAGTCATTCTTGACTACCTCCACCACTTCTTCAAGTCCGTAGTCAAACTCATGGTCATAGTCATAGTCAAGGCCGCCGGATGCATTAGCTGCATTTGAGTACTGATAAGTGATCCGCTTCACCCAATATGGATACACTGAGACAAATGTGATCTCTTTATCAACAGATTCAAACAGCTCTTCAAAGCTGTCCTGACTGGTTTCAACGGCAAACACTTCCTTGCACCAGTCATTCCACCACAGCTTGCCGGGCCTCATCCTCCGAATGTCCCTGTCAAATATCCTGTGAAGTCGATACATGGCCTCATTGAATTCTTCCTTGCTGTCAGCCATGATTCCAAGAGTCAAGGTAGCTTCCTGTGTATCCTTATAAAACCGCTTAACACGGCCAAGACCGTTAACCCCGGAGATGGTGCTGTATTCCCACTTATTCTCAGTAAGTTTCTCCGGATCCTGTGCATAGATTCCGTCACTCATGAGATCTATTCTGGATCCATCTGATCCTTCATAGTACAGAGTCATCACACCACCTCCCTCACTACTCTTCCAAGCTGCCTCTTATCCATCTCAATGGTAATGCCCAGCTTAGCACATGCAGATGCAACCTTCTGACCAAGGAGATCATAATCGATCTGAGGCACAAACCTCTGCACAGCTGCACCAACATATTCCTGCAGGACGCTGACCGGAGACACAGCCTCCGGCTCCTTCTCACCTACTCCCTTAAGACCGTACAGTGTCGGTATGATGGTAGCCGCATCAAAAACAGCACCTTTAGCATACCAGTCAACATTGATATGAGGCACTGACGGAGGATTGATACTGAACTCACCACTGATACTAAAGTGAGGCAATTTTAAGTTATCGATCACCCTGCCAATACTCAGAGGGAACCATCCTTTGATGGTACCAATGATACCGTCAATGGTATCCTTAGCAGTCTGAATGGGATGCTCCATCTTTTCCCGGATGCTGTCAAATGTCTCCTGTACCTTGGACTTGATGTCATTGATCTTCTCTTCAATCTTGCTCTTCAGGTCACTGATCTTCTGTGTAACATTGTCATATGCATCCTTTATGGGATTGATGATATTCTCTTTGATCGTGTCCCACACACTGCTCACCGTGGAGCTGACTGAGTTAAACACACTGCTCACTGTGGATCTTACATTATTGACCACAGCACTCACCCGGCTGTAGATGTTATTCCACACATTGCTGATCGTGGTCCTGATGCTGGTCATGATGTTGCTCAGATTGCTCATCAGATTGTTCCATGCATCTGTAACCGTGGTCCGGACGGTTTCAGCCACCTCTGTGACCTTCTGCTTGATCTGATCCCAGTGTGTAACGCACAGCACTATGATTGCTATTACTGCAGCAATAGCCGCCACAATAAGGATGTATGGTGCCAGGGCCGCCCAGGAGGCTGCTGCAGATGCCAGCTTAGCAGCGATCAGAGCACCAAGTGATGCCGCCTCTGCAGCGTTCATGGCCGCCTGTATGGCCTGCACTGCGTTCTGCAATGTCATAGCCGTCACTATGATTCCGATCACAGCAGCCAGCACACCAATAGCTGTGGAGTGCTGCTGGATGAACTGCAGGACTTGTGTGGCAGCAGGAATCACGGATCCTGTGATAAACTGAACTATCTGCCTCATAGGCTCCTGTATGCTGTCAAAGATCTTCAGCTGCAATTCTTCCAATGCGGAATTCAATTCCTTGATGTCACCACCAAGGTTATCATTCATGACACCGGCCATCTCTTCTGCAGCACCACTGCTTCCATATATAGCTTCTGTCAATTTGGCATAATCTTCTTCTGATGCATTGACTATGGCCATCAGTCCTGACATACCTTGCTTGCCTGACAGCATAGCAGCATACTTGGCCTTTTCTGCTCCTTCAGCTCCATATGCAAGTTCAATAAGGTTTTCAACAGCTTCGTTATAGTCACTTTCTGACATCTCACCACTTTCAAAGGCACTGTCCAGATCAGCCATACGCTGTGTGAACTCCTCCTGTGGAATCATCAGATCACCAAAGCCTGCCCTCAGTTCATCCATGACCTGGCCAAGGCTCTTCATATTGCCCTCATCATCAGTAAGACTGATACCCAGCTCGTCCATGGCCATTGCCACATCATCAGACGGCTTGGCCAAGTTGGTCAGCATCGTTCTAAGTGCAGTTCCACCCTGGGAGGCTTTGATTCCGGCATTTGCCATCAGGCCAAGAGCAACAGCTGTATCTTCAGCAGAGTACCCCATGGCCCCGGCAACAGGTGCCACGTATTTGAAGGACTCACCCAGCATGGATACATTGGTGTTAGCGTTACTGGATGCCGCTGCCATGACATCTGCCAGTCTTCCGGCATCACCAGCTTCCATACCAAAAGCTGTGAGTGCATCAGTGACTATATCGGACGTAGTTGCCAGGTCCTCATTGGAAGATGCTGCAAGGTTCAGTATACCCTCGACACCGGAAAGCATATCTCCTGTCTTCCAGCCGGCCATGGCCATGTAGCCAAACGCATCTGATACATCACTGGCAGAATACACTGTTGTAGCACCAAGCTCCCTGGCCCTCTGCTCCAGCTGTGCCATCTCTTCTGCGCTGGCACCGGATACAGCCTGGACGTTAGACATACTGGAGGAAAAATCAATACCAAGGTCCATAATCGCTTTGGCAAAGTCCTGCAGCTTTTGGATGGCTGACTGTATCGCATTGGCAGCCAGATCTGCAATGACTCCATTGAGGACGGTCCATCCACCATTGGCAGACTTCTCAGCATCATCACCTGCACTCTCCAGTGCAGCATCAACTTCTCTCAGCTGGGACTCATTCTGCTCCAGTTCACTGTTCAGCTCATCTATCCTGCTCCTCAGCTCCTGAGCTTCCTGAGATCCTGTCCCCTGCTCCAGTGCAACATTCCTGTATTCAGTTTTCAGACGCTCCAGCTCTGACTTCTGCTCACTGATCTTAGTATTGAGCTGTTCAAGAGGAGTACGTGCCTGCTGTTCTACGTTAGCCTGCTCCTCCAGCTCCTGAGTGCACTGATCCAGCTGTGTCTGCAGATTCTGCTGCTCTGTCTTGGCCTGTACCAGCTTTGTTGTCCAGTTCTGAACTTCTGCACTATTCTCACCATAAATGGCCTTAGCGGCCTCCAGCTTACCTGTCAGGGCCTCCTGCTTGATCCTGTTGGCTTCCAGTTCTGCCTGCAGGATATTCTGCTTATTCCTCAGATATTCTGCCTGATCGCCGCTGTTCCGAAACTCTGCCTGATTCAGCTTCATGGTAGCATTCAGCATCTTCATGGCACTGTTTGCGGACTGGATCTGAGATGTCAGCTCCCTTGTATCAGCACTGAATTTTACTTTAGCTTCATTTCTTGCCACGGATCTTTTCCCTCTCTTTTTCCATCACACTGCTCACCCACCCGTCATAGGCCACCTTGTTATCTATGATCCTGTCCAGGAATGGGATCTCAGCACTCCAGAAGACATCCTCCGGAATCTCCATAATCTGGACGTAGTAGGTATAGTAGTCTTCAATATCTTCCAGTGGGAAATCCGGGACCTTAGTCTTATTCCCTACTTTCCGAATTGTTGCCTTACGAAATGCTTCTTGGAATCCGCTTTTTTTTTCTCCTCACCAAAGAGCTTCTTCAGGATGTTTCCTATGGTCACCATGTCACTAGGCATCAGACTGAAGAATTCAATCTCATCCATGATAGGATCCTCCGGAGATCCATTGCTCTTCTTGATGCTGTTATTCACAAGTGTGGCAGTCACATATGCTGCATAGATCACACCGGCATTCTCCAGGTCATCTATCTTGGCTGATTTATCCTTCCGGTTATAGGCCTGTGATTTTTCATACAGTGCCGGATCATATGCCTTCAGCATATAGAGGCCTGCAAAGTTCCTTGTGACCTGTACTACTCGTCCGTCATTCAGCGAAAAATCATAAAATGTAGGTTTCAAAGCCATTCTTCTCCCCTCCAATAAAAAAGATGCCATCCGGATAAAGGATGGCATCAATGATCTCAATAAGTTATGCCGAAAGCTGTGCTGTCTCACTGGAGAACTCAGTCATCCAGTTATCAGCGATCAGAACCTCACCGGTCAGCTCATCTGCCAGTGCCTGATACTCACCTTTGTTGTAGTCATCAGGCATGTAGCTCAGCTTCATCTCAACTTCTGCTACTTCCTCTGCTCCATTCTCGATGGAGAGCTTGTTGATCTCCTCTACTTTGCATCTCGGATAGCCAAGGAACATGATGTTATCATCCTCATCCTTGACTCTGGCCGTAAGAGCAGCCTCCGGCATAGATGCCGTGTTGTCAAACGCATAGACACCCGGCTGAAGACCCTCATTGGTCATTGCATTCAGTCTGCGATACAAACCCAGCTTGATATGCATCTTCAGTGTGATGGTGCCGTTGCCAGTGGGCTTGGTTTTTCTTTTCTTGACTACACCTCTGCAGGACTTGGTGACCGTCTTGGTCTCCCTCTCCACCTCAATAGATCCGATGCAGTCATCTCTGGTGTAAGCATTATCACCAGCTACCTTGATGGCCAGCTGGTCTGCTTCAAAATAGCTGTAAACATCATTGGATGTAATTGCCATTATTCTATCCTCCTCATGTTATTAACTTACCAAGGCACAGATCAATGATCCTTGGTGTTGCCTTCTCAGCACCCTTTTTCATGAATCTCTTATTACCTGCATGCCTTTTTGTGTTTGTACCATCATCCGGAAAATACAAGTAGTGATATTTTCCCCTGGCCGCAATGGTGACAGCCAGTAGATCATTATCCTGAGCAAATCTGCCAGGCATAGCAGATCTTGCAGGAGCACCTTTGCCTTTCCAGCTCCTTCCGGATGCCGGCAGCAGTCTTGTGATCTCCTTCTTGATCTCCTGTGCCCCTTCTTCATGCAAAACATCATTGATGACCTTCTGGGCAGCATTTCCATACTGACCTATCATCTCACTAAATTCCTGCATGTCACCGGCATCAAAAACATCCCATTGTCCCCTAGATGGTATTAAGTTATCAATGGTTCCCACATTCAGCTCCTCTTCTCAGGATGCAGGAAAGTCAATGTGGCCACTTCCACCACCATATTAGTGGATCCTTTGAAAGTGTAATTATACTCAATGTCATCAGCGGTCAGCTTCAGCTTTGTTCCCGGCTCAGATTGAGCCTGGAGTGCATCAATGACCTTCTGCACATATCCTTCAGGGACTGCATCCTCATGGATGATATGGACCTCATACAAGGTCTGCAGGTCCACTCTGTTTGTGCTGCTTGCCTTGGTTGTCTTCCTCCGGTTGAACACAAAATAGTTCCATGCTTTCAGATTATTAGCCCTGCAGGCACCGTACCATACACCTTCCATAGGAACATCAGTGTCAGCACAGAGGCCTTCCAGCGTTTCCCGGATCCTCTTTATAGCATTAGCCATCTGCCAGCTCCCTCACTTCCTCCAAATATAAAAACATCTCCCCGGTGACCGGACTACCGTCCACCTGGAAGATGTCATACAGCATGTTTCCGATCAGGACCTGTCTGTGTGCTTTTGCACTTGCGTGATACCTTGTTTTAACCTTCAGGTCCAGTGAATGGTCACTGGCCTCCGCAAAGCTAATATCACGCTCCCTCTTGGACATTTCTTCATAGTCCAGCTTTGCCAGTTTGGTCATATCAGACATCTTGGTGGCATTTGTGGCAGCACCAAAATCTGTATCCTGTGTATTGATCTGAGCAATGTGGAGAACACCCTGGTTATACACTGAAAATCTTGGATTTAAATTGTGCCGGATCATATTTCTCCTCATTGACCTCATGATAATGCCTGATCTGCAGAATCTCAGCCCGATAGGCCTCGTCAAACTCATTCAGACAGTTATTCCATGAGTAAAGCATGTAATTCAGATACAACTGCTGGATCTGTCCGGGTACTGTGATGTCACACTCTGCACCCAGCTTATAATTGATGGCCAGCTCAGCACTGGCCATCTTATCCAAAAGCAATTGATCCGTTTCATCATCAGACCATGTGATGTGCAGATGCCTCTTGACCAAATAGAGCATTGTTACACTGTCTGCCATGGTCAGCTCCTTTCATTATTCGCCAAGATCTACATTGACATCAGCAGCCTTGATGTAGACATAAGCCTCCACCAGCTCAGAGATGTCAAGCAGGATGGCAACAGTGTTGTCCCACGCTTTACCATAGCCGTGCATCTTGATCTTGAAGACTCTCTGATCTTCAAGGAAGTGGTAGTCATCGGAATACTCAAGTGTGCCTTCCTTAGAAGAGCCGATACCAAAGAAGTATTCCTCAGGCAGGCAAAGGATAGCCTTGCCGGTGGGAACTCTGTTGGATCTGACCACATCCGTAGGGAAGGGGAAGATGTTGTTGGTGAAGGATCCTGCTGCATTGAGAACAGTAGTAGCCGGCATGACCTTGCTCAGATAGTCCTTCATGTTGCAGATCAGAGTGACCTCATCAAAGGATCTCATAGCTCCACCGTGCTTGGTGTAACCGGACTTAGGAGATCCATCAGAATTGGCAGCAGTGGATGCAGGAGTGATAACACCGGTAGCATCAGCAGTGTAATACACTTCTGTCTCACACAGCTCTGCCAGGATCTCACCGTATTCCTTAGGCATGAAGGATGTGAGTGCCACTGCAGTCTTCTGAGGATAGCCTGTGGAAGAGCTGACGGACACACCCTGATGGATGTCACGGTCAAGGCCGATAGGCATGTTCAGACCGTTGCCGGTAACAATGGCATCTTCCAGTGCCACTGCAAGTGCTTCCTTCAGGAATGTACGGATATAGTTGTCAAGGAATGCAGGACCAAGATCCAGCATGTCCTTTTCAATGACCGCATATGCGGACAGCTTGCACTGTGTGATCTCTACAGTGCGGAATGCAGATGTGATCTGCTGAGCGATCTGGCTGTTAACAGCTCCCCATGCTGCAGTCTGGACGGAATGATCATTAAGGATCCATCTGGTCAGATACTGCACGGACTGGAAGTTGATCTTTGCAAGCAGCGGATGCTCTGCAAGGAGATCCTTGTAGACATCCTCAATGATCGTGGTGGGCATCACCTTATCACTGAGCAGGCCTGCATAGGTCTGTACAGGATTCTTGCTCTTGCCGGCCTCAATGAGTGCCTGGTAGTACTTGTTTTCCTCAGCGGTCAGCTGACGGAAGCCACGCTGTGCAAGGATGTTTCTGTCACCGTTTGCGGATTCAAAGTCAGCCTGAACAGTTGCAGCGATTGCCTGGGCGAACTGCTCAAACGCACCCTGCATGACTTCAGGTGTGGTGTCTTCCGCATTAAATGCAGCCTGAAGGGCTGCTGTAGCTTCTGTAATCATAGAATTCTTTCTCAGCATTTTCTCAATCCTCCTTAGCCAAAAAACTGAAAAATCTCACTGCTCTTGCCCTGGCTGTATTTTCAGGGACATTTTCCTCAGGATCCTCTTCCGGATCCGGGACTTCAGGCTTCTGCAGGGCATCAATCTTGGTGCCAAGCTCTGCCAACTTCTGCATAACTTCATTCAGATCTACCACCGGACCAGCTGTCCTGCCCTGTGTGGTCAGCACAGCTTCACGGATCATTCCGAATGCGGACTGCTGTGCAGCACCGTCTTCTTCCTGATCAGCGATCTCTGTGGCAAAACCATAGTCAAGAGCTTCCTTGGCAGTCAGCCATGTGGCGTTGTCCATCAGCTCTGTGATCTTCTCCTCAGAGAGACTGGTCACTGCCAGATAGGCATTGATGCTGCTCTGGTTGATCTTGTCATTGTCTTCCGCTGCCTTCCGCATCTCTTCCGAATTGGCATAACCAATATAAGACATGCAGTTGTGGATCATCAGCAGGGCAATGGATCCCATGGTCCGGACATCACCTGCACAGAAGATGATAGTGGCTGCGCTGCATGCAAAACCATCACAATACGTGTGCACTGATGCCGAATGACGTTTAAGTGCAGAGTAGATAGCAAGGGCTTCCGCAACTTCCCCACCATAGGAATTGATGAACACATTGATGGTGTCCACATCCAGGCCGTTGATCTCCTTAGTGATCTGGAAGGAGTCAACCTCAGCAACATTCTCATCGTCTCCGTACCATCTCCTCAGAGCAGTGGCCATGCTAGTAATGTCACCATAGATCATGATGTCCGCTGTTCTGTCTTTTGTGGCGATCTGATAAAATGTCTGCCGTCTCACCGTCATTCACCTCCTTTCTCAGTTGATGTCAGGAATCTTTCAATTTCCTCAAAGTTCTTAGTAATGAAATGCTTCTTGGACCAGTCTGTGTTGAGTGGAGCATCACCCAGCATCTCCCTGACCTCATCAATGCACTTCACACCAGACGAAATAAGATTGGAGACATCAGCAGCCACGTCAAATGCATCTCTGTGCATGATCCTGCTGGTGTCCACCTGGTAATAATTGCCGGCCATGTAGTTATCCGGACCGGCTTCCTTGTTGAGAGCTTCAGTGATCATGTCTGCATAAGGATCAGCACCAAAGGTAAGGAAGGATCCTATGATGTCAGCCATGTTCGTGATGTTTCCGGTCATCATGCTCTCCGGGATATGGAAGGCACCTGCTACGGAAGAAAACAGCTCTTTTTTCAGAGCTACGAAATCTGCAGCAGATCCACTCTTTCCGGATCCGTATGTGGGATCCGCTTCCAGTTTGTAGCCATCAAATTCAGGGTAGACAGCATTGTCAGACTCCATATAGGTCTTCAGCTGTTTCTTAATAAAGTTTTCAAACTCGGTATTGAATTCCGTATCACCGGCTTTCACACCGTCAATATGGAGCTTGTACTTCTGACCATTGGACTGCTTCAGTGCTTTGGAAGCGGATGACAGGATCTTGCCGTACTCTGTATACATGCCATCTATGAGCTGTCTAACATTGATGTTATCCAACCGGAAAAGATAGCTGTCATCCTGCGTGAACCTCTTTTCAAAGGTAAAATTACCTACAGCCACCATCTCATAGATGTCACCCAGGATAGGTCTCTCATAAGCTCTGGTGTAGGAGTCAGCACAGTACAAATATCCACCGGCCTCTACCACCAGTGCTTCACCGTTTCTGATCACCCTGTTGATCACCTTGTGCCAGAAGACTGATGATGTCTCATTCCTGTTTGGAGAGACATTCAACAGATAGTAGTCACGATTCTTGACCGGCACTCCCTTCTGGAAGACTCTCATCTCAGACCTGCTGATGGCATTGCTGATCAGGGATGATGCAGTATAGATGGCCAGCTCCTTGTAGTACAGCTCTGCAGGAATGTCTATCACCACAGATGATGCATCCGGTCCATATTTTTCTTTAACAGGGAATAGCTTTTCCAGGAAGTCATTGATCCATGCCATTCAATCACCTCCTTAGAATGCAATGACATTAACCTTAGTTATCTTTGGCCGTTCTTTTATAGCAGATTCAGCCACCATACTGGCCACCAGCGCCATGAATGGATCTGTTTTTCTGCTCTTTCCTTCAATTTTGGCATAAACAAAGGAGCCTTTATCGGCTCCCACATCTCTGCCATATCTGATTGTCTTTGTGTTATTGGTGGACCACCGGAGCATTGGATTGTCACCCCAGTGGAAGTAACGGTTGAGGAAGCAGTGGTCTATCACCGGCACCACTTTGATGATGTCAGTCTGCTTCACCAGCATGAGATTCTTCTGCTCCTTGCTGATACCTACCTTGGACAGTGCATCAGACAGCAGTGAGTACCTGTATGAGTCAATGGCCACCATACCGATGTTGTACTTCCTTCCCATCTCCTGGATGTAGTCAGCCACAACAGATGGATGGATCTCCACATCATCCACCATCTCCAGGAGGCCGATCCGGATCCATTCCTTCCAGGGACATTTCAGTCTCGGAATGTCCCTGCTGTCTCTGCAGATCCATGCCTTATTGATGTCATACCTCTGATCACCATTCTTGAAGTGAAAATTGACGGCCATCCAGTCTGTTGTCTTGGAGTAGTCAATACCCACACTGCAATTCCATCCTTTGAGATCCGGGACCTCCTGATTAGTGGCTGCTATGGAGTCCCAGTCAGCCACTGCAGTCTCTTTGGAAGACTCCGGAAGATTCATCCGCTTGCTCATGAAAGCAGGCAACCTGTCCGGATTCTTCTTCCACTCTCTGTACTCCTTCCGGATCTCCAGGAGCAGATTAGGGAGGTACGGAAGAGATGGATTGGATTTGGTCCAGTTGGCCTCATCATCCACCTCTTCCTTGGCATCAAGTTTGCATATAAATGGCAGCAGTCCGTTATCATCGGATCCGGACCTCAGGATGTCTTCCGCTTCATTCAGCAGATCATCCAGCGGACCTTCTCTGACTTCACCATTGGTGGTGTAGTAGCTCCTCCTGGGATGCTTCTTCTTACCAAGACCAGTGGTGAACACATTAATGTTGTCATAGTTCTGATACTGATGAATCTCATTGAAGATCACTATGCCGGACCGGAGACCATCTTTTCCTTTAGGACTGTTAGTCCTTCCTTTGATCACAGATCTGGTCCTTGTGCAGATGATCCGCTCTTTGGTCCAGTGGTAGAACTTCTTGATCTTCTTGATGACCGCAGGCTCCTCAAAAAATCCTATCAGGTCCTGTGCCGGCCTGACTGCCTGCTCCTCATTATTAGCACAGATGTCCACATCATACTCTCTGATTCCATTGTATGGAGATGTCAGGCACATGGCCTCAGTGGCAATAGTGCCATCCTTACCGGCTCCTCTGCCTAACATGCAGAACAGATCCGGCCATCTCACCTGTCCGGATCCTCTCCAGTAGGTGCAGTCATGTAGTGCTATGGCAAACTTCTGCCAGGGAAACAATTCAAAAGGGAGGTATGTCTTGCAGATCTTCATATAGTTGTGCAGCTGATCCAGGTCAATGTAGATGTCCTGAGTCTCAAAACACTTCTGCACATGCTCCACCAGCAGATGCTGCTCCTCACAACACTGGTAGGTGCCATTCTCTACAATGTCTATCCATTCCCTTACCTCCGGAGGAAGATCACATCTCTTCATCTTCCGCACCAAGACCAGCATCAGGCTTTATACCTAACATGTCCAGGAGCTTGATCATCTGCTGGTTAGTCTTCAGGAGCAGATCAGCTGAGTCATTCTTCTTTGTGACCAGCTGTCCGGTTGATCCTATGCTGGTGACACTGATACCACGGTCTGCAATGTCTGCCTTGCACAGCTCTTTGGTGACATACATGCTCATGTAATCCTCCACCATATTGAGGAAGTGTGGCAGGTCATTGCCGGACCTCTCCAGCTGATCAATAAGGGATGTCCTTATGGATCTGTATTCTTTTGTCCTTTTGATCCTATCAACATCACTCATCATAAAAAATCCCATGTGAAATGGCTCCGGAGATGAATTGTATAG
>Ga0326511_10003254_pt1 | contig 13075 bp, 14 predicted proteins | sample 0_2496_0518_D_FD_203701 | JGI IMG/M metagenome (GOLD analysis project Ga0326511, IMG submission 203701) | Bovine rumen microbial communities from UC Davis, California, United States - 0_2496_0518 | ecosystem: Host-associated > Mammals > Digestive system > Stomach > Rumen | place: USA... | reverse complement strand
AATCCTCTCTCCGCAAATAAGACTATTCTTCTATCTTCGTCGTGAATTACATTCTCTAAATCACTGAAATATTTTCTAGTCTTAACAAATTTAGTATTTGATACTTTTAGCATAGAACCTCCTTAGTGTCTACCCTTTGAAAATCTAGCTTTATTTCTTGCATTTATAGCTCGGTTTCGCTTCATGATATCCTTTGGTTTCATCATATCAGGTTCTTGCTGTTCGGCATTACATACTTCAATCAACTTTAATAAACGACTCAAATTCCACTTTTCACAGGAAAACGGTATCTCTAATTGAACCATCCAACAGTAAATTAGCTCACTGGTTATACCTTCTTGTTTTCTAGGAGTGTTTCTTCTTCGTGGTTTTTTAACAACAGTTGTTGCAGTATGTTGTTTCTCTATATAATCTTTTACGAGGTTTATGTGTTCATTTGTAAGATTATCGTAAACTGCATCTGGGACATTTTTATTAATTGTCATGCACTTAACATATAATCTAGTCTCACTAACAGACAATGGTTCCCCACCTCTGTTTAATAACCCCTTACAAGTAATTTCCTCAAATTTAGAAAGAGATAGGAGAGAATGCTCTAATTGAAGAGTGTATGACTTATCTAAAGAATAATAGAATCGTTCAGCCTTTTCATCCCAACATTCTATTGGGTCTATTGTAATCTTGAGCATCGAGCATTCCTCCTTCTTTACTTATTTTGAATATTTACATATATTCTTCAGTTTTCTTTTTAACTTCGTTCATGTCCACCTTGTCTGAAAGTTTCTTAGGCATTACATGCTTAATGAAGTTTTCAAGCTCAGAGTCACTTTCTACTAACTTCTCGAGGAAGGCATCATAAGCATTTGAATATTTGAATCTGTTGTATACTTCCTCATTCTTGATAAAGTATTCGCCATCCTCAGATTTCTCACCATATGCCATCTTGAGAAGCTTTGTGAATAATAGCATCATTTCTGATCTATTCTTTGTAGCTACTATCTCTACAATCTTGTCCTCTAAAGCACCATTTGACTCATACTTTAATTCTGTCAATTCTGACTGTGATAAGTTAAAGTATAAAGTCCTCTTCTTCTTCTCGCCATTAAAATCTTCATATTCGACTGTTGTTTTGTACATGTGTTCGTACTCCTTTCAAATCATTTATTTAACCATTATTATTGTTTTCCACTACTTCATCTGAAGGGTCTACTGAGGAATTTGTATCGTCCGTATTATCGGTATTATTGGTATCATCCTCATTAGGCTCTTCGGTAGTGGTTGTATCAGGGTGTAAGCATTGTAATTACTTCATCAATTGATGGTAAATATGCCTCTGTAGTTGCTGTTCCATAAAGAGCATCTTCAAGTAACTGCAACTTAGCAGCAGTTGCCTTTGTTGAATCAATCTCAATATGAGCAGTTGGTTTGTAAATCTTCTTTCCATTAGAATCAGTTAAAGCAATTGTTACAGGCGTTGTTGAGATTTCCCAAGACATTGTTGGTGCCTCTGGAGAATCATTAACTGTTGCTGCAGCTTCCTCTGATACTCCGGCTAAGCAGTTGTATACTAAGTGAAGTTTGTAACCATAGTCTGTTCCATCAACATCATTACCGATTAAAGTTCTATAAGAGAATCCAAATCTCTGTCTCTTCTGCTGAGAAACTACAACACCATTTACTACAGTGTGTCCAAGGCATGGTTCAAACTCATCAGGATACATAAGAGCTTCAATTGTTAAACCGAAGTCTTCTGCTGAGAGTAATGATAAATACTTGATGTTGTCAGCATATGTATCTGAAACTTCTGCTCCAGATGGTGATGCTGTTACTGTTGTAAGACCATTCCACACATAACCCTGAGGGTATGCTTTTGTAGTAGAGTCTTTAGGATATAATACGCCGTGGTCTACACCTGTCTGGTATAGTCTTTCGCCTTCTGCGTCCCAATTTAAAATTGCCATCTTATTACCTCCGTTTTAATAATAGATTTTGTATTGGTAGTGATTTAATCCATCTTTTGTGTACTTGGTTACAAAAGAGGATTGACCAAGCTTTAATAAATCATTGTGAATTATGCAGCGTGGTTCTTTTGTTCTAAATATAACTGTATACTCGGCTATATCAACATATGCCTTATTATCGCCATATATCGGTTTAGACCTGTCTAACTTATACAGAATATTTGGAGTTTTTACGGATATACTTCTAGGTGGTTCGAAGTAAATATTTACATCCAAACCATTATCCTGAAGTATCTTCCTAAGTTTTTTGTCAAAAGTAATTCGTCTGTTAAGATTCATGATACTTACCTCCGACACTTATTACAACTCTTGGGAAGTCAATATTAATGGCTGTTGGAGCCCATTTGGCCCCTTTATATAAGACATAAGCCACGCTTTCCCAGTGCTTGTTTAAATATAAATCAGCGTTAATACTTATTTGTGCGGAGAAGATGACATCCGGCGTCATCTGGTCAGCCTGTTGTAAACGCTGTGTGTATTGAATTATGTCTCCTCGGTATGGTTTTTCAACAATCTCCTTTGGTCTATACACCGAAGGTTCTGTTTCGGATTCTTTATCCTCTTTCCAAAAGCCAATGGCTCCAACAAACTTCATTAATATTACCTCCTTCCTAGAATAGTTACAATATGATTACTCGCCAATGGCAACAATTGTCATAGCAGAGTAAGGTCTTACTAAAGCACCTGAGATTCTTGTCTCAATGAGGTACTCGTTCTTGTTGAAGTTAATATCAAAGTCATCAAACATTGAAATAGCTCCACCTTTATCAGCACCAACATTGTAGTCATTAAGGTTAACAAGAATACACATTACTTCGCCAGTTACATCCTCAGTATTTACTTTGTATGTAATATTTACACCTTCCATAACTTCAACAGTTACAATATCTTTAACTCTAAGAGCTGTCTTGAGAGTTTCCATTGTAGGATATAACTTTCTTCCCATACCATCCTCAGCAAGTAAGAGGCAAGAAAGAACTGATTCCTGCATAAATGCTGTAGGATTTCCGGAACCTTTGTATTTTCTATAGTTAAATATAACACTATTTACGAAAGACTTAGCAAATGCATCAATTGCTGTCTGGTTTGAAACATCTGTTGGGATTGTAGTTTTAATTCCAACTTTAACGTTAAAGAGGTCTGCATCAGACACAATAGGTCTTATGTTGTCTCTGTTGATATAATCGTTATCTGTAGACTGTCTTCCATCACCAACAAGAATTGCTCTTGCGATTTCCTCGTCAAGCATTACTCTCATCTCAGATTTAATCCAAGCAATTACATCAAAGTCAGTAATATCAATAACATCATCTCTATCTACTTTCTGAAGTTTGTAAATAGTTGTAGGTGTTGTTGTTCTCTTTAATGTTGAGAATACTTCTGTAACTTTCTGCTTACCTTTAATATAACCTTTTGCTCTTGCCTCATCCTGAGTAATGTCTGCGAAGAGTGATTTAATTCTTGAGAATGGTGTTCTGTGAACTCCTTTAAGAATTACATCAACCCACTCCATTCTTCTAGAAATCCATGTTGGGGTGTTTGTAACATTCTTGAGATCTGGGAACAACATATCCATATCATTGATGCCATATGTTGATGTTCCGGTAGGATAAACAATACCATGCTCGTCACCATGCTGAATATCATTTACTGCACAATACTCATTGTATGTGTCTCTGAGGGAATTTCCTCTTTTAGCTGCTGAAAGAATGTTATCCATGTCTGCATGAGAAAGTACATTTCCATCGTACTCTTCCTCTTCATAAGAATTGAAAATATTGTGTTTCACGTCGTCATCTCCTTTATCTTTGTTATTTTCTAAGGCCTGTTTTACAGCCTCGTCAATTAAAATATCTACCATAAGTTTCTGGTTGTCATTGAGTGTTTCATATACCTCGCCGACTGTTGGTTCATCTGAACCGGACTGTTTAGTATCTTTGGTATCTGCCACCTTTGGTTCCTCCTTCTTTTCTTCTTTTTTGTCATTGTTTGCTTTTACTTCGGAGTCGGCATGAGAGATAATAAACTCGTTTGTGTAGAATATTCCCTCGTCATCACCATCTTCCATAGGTAAATTATGAGCAACAACTGATTCTATAAAAGCTCCAGGATTAGCCCCAGCAAGCACTAAAGATACTTCTCGGATTACACCGTGGAGTACTTCAGAACCAGCCTGCTGTAAATTGTTAGCCCAGATACTAAGCGCGTTAATATCACCATGCTTTACAGCTTCTTTAGCATCCTGTCCAGCTCTTGTATTATTAAAATATCCGTATGCGTAGACACCCTCGTCTCTATTTTCAAGAATAGCATGCCCTAAGACTTTCGATGGGTCTCCATGCACATGGTTGAATACCAATGGTACCTGCTGTCCATCGTTTACCTTGAAAGCATTATGTCGAATGATTCTACCGTCCGAACATCTTAAATCGTTCTTTGTGGCCCAACCACTAAAATCGTAATCTGCTTTTGGCATTTTTTACAATCCTCCTTTTTTATTTATTTTGAAATTTTATTTAACTATTGCACTCTTTGCAATACCTAACCCCATGTCTATTAAAGCTCCTTTACTATCCAATAGCTCCTTAGCAGCTCCACTACCACCAGCTTCGGCTACAGCGCCCGCTACAGCTCCTAGTGATTTAGAACTTGTGGCTAATAGTGCAGCGGTTGCCAAATCTTTTCCAGACATCTTTGACATATCCTTCGCAACATTAGTCCAAGATTTCTCAGGAGTAACATATGTTTTTGGTGTGGTATCCATTGGATTTTTACCAGTATTTTGAACATAGCTTAGCATAGATTTACTAAGATTTCCTGTATTTTTAGGTGTGTATTGAGTCTTGTTTGTGTAGTTGTAAAGTGAATCCAATGCAGTATTTGAGATTTTATCAACATTTCTAGATACTGCTGTTCCAACTTCATCAGTTCTCGCAATTCCCTCATCCACAACGCCTGCTGCAGCGGCTTTACCCATATTTCTAGCAGCTGTTAAAGTTAATTTTCTTGCTTTATTAGCTACTGCCAATGCTGAACCAGTTGATATACCTATACTAGCAGCCATTAGTGCTACAGAGCCAGTTGCCAATAATGCCTTTCGAGCTATTTCTTTATTAGTAACAGTTCTAGCTTTTATATATCCTTCTTCATCATACTTGATGTCTTTGACTTTCTCATTTCCATACTTTTTCTGCATTTCGCTATGATACTTTTTATAAGCATTTGCAGCTTTCTTGTATTTGTTTTCATAGACACCTGCTTGATGTTTCGAATTATTAATAAACTTTGTCACATTAATAATGTCAGTTGTTGTAGCTAAGGCCGTTTCACCAGCAGCGGCATTTTTCCTAGATTGTTTAGCAGCTTGAGCATAAACTCTTGTCATCTTTCCTAACTGAAATAATTTTTCTTTTTCAGCGTCGGTCATTTTTATTTTTATTTTTCTTTGTTCACTATTGCCTTTGTAAGTTCTTACGGATGGTCTATCCCCACTGTATAACTTTGCATAAGAGCTTTTACTATTGCGTTTTAGCTTGGCTTGTTTTGATGGGTTAGGATTTAGTGGATATGGAGGTCCGTGTCTCTGACCCCATTTCTGTCCAGGAGTGCCGTGATGTGCAATGTAGTTCATCATGTTTGTATCCACTTCTACACCCCCTTATTTATTTTGATTTTTCACAATAATCTGAGATATTATAGAAATCAGATTCAGAAAGGTTATCCAATCTAATAAATTCGACTGCAAAATTATCGGTTGAATTATTTATCAATTCTTTACCTATTGATTTTCCAGATGCAGCATTGAAGAAGCTGTATGCTGTTCCATTATTAGACTGTGTGTCATAATATGTTATTTTTCCATCCTTTTTAATACCATAGATAGAATGTCCACCGCCAGTATTTGTTGGTCCGTTTACCATATAACGTCCATCAGGCAAAGAATTAATGAAGTCCTTTTCTTTAATTATGGTCTTAGATCTTGTAAATTTTGAGTATGCATAGATGTCTGGTGTTTTTGTAAAGTGAGCCATTAAACCTGGAGTTGACTGCTGAGACGTTGATTCTATTTCGGATGCCCTTGACGCTTTTGCCTGTACATCATAACCTCTCATTCTCATTTCCATAGTTAAAGAGCATTTTAGACAGTTATCATGATATCCTGCTGCAACCTTTGAATAGTTTGGATTTACACCATGTGAAATCTTTTCAGGTGTTTTTGAAGCTAACTCTTGATTTTTAGAACCTAACACCTCTGAAATTTTGGTATCTTTTTTTATCTCAAGAGCTTTCTGTAAGTGCTTATTGGTTGTGGAACTATACTCTAGTTTTGCGGTATTGGTTGATTCCAATGGGTTAAAATTAGCATATAATTCATCTTGAGCATCAAATATCGCCTTCTGTTTTTTCTTTCGTATTTCTTTTTGCTCTGGGGACTCTTTAAGTTCTTGTTTTTTGGCTATCTCGTCCCTTTCCTCGGTTAATCTTCTCGATTTTCCGGTCTTATATTCCTGACTTATTAAAGAACCCATTACTGGACCTACTAATGCGGCAACCGGTGGTACAATATACCCTGTTGTTAATGCAATTCCAGCCACACTAGCAAGGCCGAGCAATGTACCTGCTGTAATGGCAATACCCTTACCTAGATTACTCTTGTAATCAACTCTTGCCCTCTTAGCATTAGCAGGGTTTCTGCTTAATGGATAAGGAGGTCCATGTCTCTGACCCCATTTCTGTCCGGCTACACCGTGATGAGCGAGATATAATAGCATCTGCTCTTCAGGACTTAGGAACATAGAATGTCCCATTGGATATTTCATTGAATAGTATGCCTTTTTATTACCCTTACTATTTAAGAAATCTCTTTGGAGAGCCTGGGTCATTGCTTTCTGCCTAGCAATCTCTTCCATTCTCGTTCTTCTTTGTTGAGCTTCTTTTATTCTATTTAGACTACTTTCTGAAACTTTTATGCTCTTGACTGATGGTTTTAAATCAGCATAGGAAACATATTTAGATTTGGTATAGTCTGCGTATGCTGAACTTAACTTTGTTTTCATAGTCTTTTGAGTAAATTGGCTTCTTCTATAATCAGTAATAACGTCATTTCTTTGATATGAGCCATCTTTGTTTTTAGCAAATATGTCTACGTCATTCCATGTTGTATATTTTTTATCTTTGCTAACTGTAAACAATGAATTTTTGTCTATAGAATCTTTGTTTATAGACCATTCTTTTTTGTCTTTGTTGTAGGTTGTATACGAACCATCTTTGCTGCTCTTAGGCCATAATTTTTTAGGTGTAGCCCATTCATTTAGACTTTTATCTTTTGTATCTACCCTTTTTGAATAGTCTTTGTTATAGTCTTTATTTTTGTTATTGTTAGATATGTCGTCTTTCTTCTTTTTAAGTTCATAGTCTAATTCTTTTTGATCTAAATATCCTTTTTGTTTAACTTCTTCTTTCCTTACATCTTTTTCAGCATTAATCTTGGTTTTTGCAATATCAGTATCTAATTCCATCTTCCTAATCTTTAGAGCCTGATTTCTATCTTTCTGCTTTTCACTAAGCATTGATAGTGCATTTCTCGCATAACCGATTCTTTCAGCAGCCAATGCAACTTTTTGGGTCATAACCGCAGCTGATGAAACAAGGCTCATTGCGTTTTTGTACTTTTGCTGTTGAGCTTGCTGTCTAGCGGCCTCGGCTTCAGCTTGACGCTTATCGCTCCATATTAATTCTGTGTATTCTTCCTGCTCATCCCTTGTTAATCGACCCTTTTTGGCCTCTTTTTCAAGATACTTTCGCCTTTTAACAGCTGCTGCTTTTTCAGCTCTTTGAGCCTCTTCGTATTCTTCTTGTTCTCTTTTTTGCTTCTTTGCTAATTCTTTTCTATACTTTCTATCGGATATAATTCCCTTCATAACATGTATTTGCATGCTGGATGGAGTTGTACCTCTAGAAACTCTAGGAGAACTGCTTGATGTTTTTGTTGATGCTTTGTTCTTTTTGTGGTCTGCTTGTGCTCTTTTGGCATTGGCCGGGTCTCTACTTAGTGGATAAGGAGGTCCGTGTCTCTGACCCCATTTCTGTCCGGCAACACCGTGATGAGCTAAGTAATTTTTCATATGTTCATCCACTATTACTTATACCTCCATTTCTAAGAAGTACTTTTTTTCTTGCTACGCTTCTTTGGTATTTTTATAAATTTTGAGTCTGACCTTATTTTATCTAATTCTGAGACATACTTTTCATCATATAATTCTTTTGTTTCAGTTCTGAAATTCTTCAATTGTTCTGATAATTCTTTTCTTTTTGATTTATTTTCTTCGCGTAGCATATTTATTTGGTTTTGTATTGCATCTCTATGCTTTCTCTTTTCAAACTTTGACATTCTTTTTAATTTGTCTCGCAACGAATCGATTTTAGACTGCATTTGATTTTTGTATGATTCGTTAATATTAGTATGCTCGTCTTTTTTATCAGATATAACTTTCTTGCGTTCCGAAGTTAATTGTTCTTTTACATATTTTGCTGCTGCTTTACCCTCGTCATTTAAACCAGCTGTAGATTTCCTACCTTTTAGTTCCCTTGTACGCATGTAGTATTCATGGGCTTTTTCAGGGTCATAGTATGGGCTGGCATAGTGACTAATATAATTATCCATTTAACTCAGCCTCCAATTCATCTAAGCTCGCATCAAAAGTGTCTAGGTCAGCCATCGCCTGCATTAACTCTTCCTCATTACCTCCACCATCAGTTGGCTCTGAATCGGGACTTTCTTCAGGTTCAGATTTGTCATAAAGATTACTGTTGTGAAGTTTGTCAGCATTCTTTTCCTTACTTGGTTTTAAAGGAAGTTTAGCTCTAAATTCATTAGAAGACATGATTTCGTTTCTAGTAAATTTATCAGCAACTTCAGCAATAGTATTCAATGGTAAGAGTCTGAATGGGTCTCTAAAGTACATAACAGATTGTCTCTGTGTTCTCGCAGTCTTGCTTAACCATTTACATGCTATAGCATCTACAATTGCACAGCAGATAGGATTAATTGTTCTGTTATAGTAATTAAGAAGTTCTGTTTCGCTAGCAGCACCATTAAATATGTTTTCAGTCATACCTAACTGATTAAACAATTCTTTGGTAACTCGGTCAGCTTGCTCTAATAAGGTATTTTCAGCAGGTCTATTAAGCTGCGTTATGTGTTCTTGTGAATCAATGTAAGCGATACCATACCTTGAATTTACTAACTGGTCTTCTATCTCAGTTTTTCGTTTCGCAGCATAGTCCTTCCTTGATTCATTTCGAACAGAATAAGGCACTTGAAGTATGATGTCCAGCTTACCTTCTGCTGATTGGTTATTGAGCTTATCGATTTGCTGGATTAACCATCTTAACCTGCTAACTGTTGAGTTCGGTCTATTCATAATTGAATAGAAGGGGTTCTCAATAATTGGAACTATTCTCTTTGGTAGAACAATATCCTTATTACAACCTTTTTCTTCATCATAAACCTGTATCTTTACATGTTGCGGATACCAGTCTATGATTTTACCAACTCGAGCACTATAGACATCATACGAATCACTAAGTAGGGGGTCGCTTGATGTAAACGTTGGAACTAATGCAACGCAACCTTCGTCTAGTAGTGACTCTACAATGTCTATAATAAACGCTCTTCCCGCTTGGTCTATATTAGCCTGTGTTTTGAACAACTGATTTAAATTATCATCAATTGTTTCAAGATAATTGTCGTTTTCGTCTAATTTCACATGTCTAAAATCTATCTGCGACGTATCAACGGCTATCTGATTGTAGATTGTCGTTATTATTGAAGTAATATTTGACACCCCAAACACCGCCGTTTTGTTGCCCGGTGTGTAGGCTGATTGATAGATATTAGGTGGAATTTCTATAGGATTGCCTCTAAACGCGGACCAACCACGTCTAATCCTATCAACTATTGAACTCATTTACTCACACCTTTCTTTATTTATTTTGAATATTTCATAGCTGCCTGAATCTGCTCAGGCGGTATGAACTTAGCATCATCCAATGGATACTCTTTGTCTCCAACAATTAGCTGAGTGGCTGAGTAACACATACCTAAGTCTTCTCCAGTCTTCTTGTTAAAAACATGAGAGGAACTATTTATCAAAGGGCGTCCTCCAAACCCCATGTTGAATCCAATGAATTCTTTAGTCTCCCATGCGCTTATCGGGAGCAACCCATCGTCTTTTGGTAGTTTTTTTAAAGCTTCTGTAATTGTTAACATTTTAATCCTCCTTAATCAAATAGGTCTGGATGTTCTTTATATGCAACGTATGCATCAATTAGAGCTGCTACGTTATCAATCTTTTTATCTTTTCTGCTCTTTAAAAGCTTTCTATTTCCGTTATTGTCTTCTATTACAATACAGTTTCCCATGCAATATTTCATTATTTCTTCGTCGAAGATGAGTGAGCGGTCTTCTGCAAGTGCCTTGATTTCTCCAAGGGGAACTGATTCAGTTCGAGCACCTTGAGGAACCTTTGTAACTCCGTATGGTCCATAATCAATTACATAGTTCTGTACAAAAGCGTCAGAATTATATGGGTCATATCCCATTGCTCTGATGTCAAGATTGTTATCGTTGATGTACTTGTCTACGATAGTATATACTGGAGGTATATCAAGGACCGTACCGTTCATAACAACTAACGTACCTTCTGCTATGAATTGATTGTACTTATCACGCATGGTAGGTGATAGAGCTTCATAGGTTCTTTGAGAGATAAATGATAAGGCTTTAACTCCTACGAACCCATAAGACATAGGGAACATGAATGTAAAGGCACAGAAGTCATCTCCTCTTGATAAGTCAGCTCCTAGAGCACAAGGAATACCCGTGAAGTTTCGGGAAGGGTGGGGTTGTGTTTCCTCGTATCTAAAGAAATATGAATATCCCTCCATAGGAATATCAAATCTTTTAGCTAAAATATCATTTCGAGTAGATGGTGAATTCTCCGCTCTTTCAACATCTCGCCGAATAGTCTCATAACTTACAGTCTTGTCCAAATTCGGAATTGCTTTTGGCCATAACTTTGGATTTGAGACTTCTTTTATATCATCAAGGCAATACCACCAGATAGATGTTTGAGGTGCTTCATACTCGCCCTTTAATATCTTTTTAAGCTCTATTTTGATATCGTCTCCGGGACCGTTACGGATTGTACCTTCAGAACTTACAGATATAATGAGCCAATCTGCAATCTTCGATGCACCCTGTTCAAGGGGGGTCATAACATCTTCACGGATATCGCCTGATAACCACTCATCAATTGTGTTGTATTTGGTTTGTAAACCTTGCAACTTTGGTATTGACATTGCCCTTGTCTCAAGAATACTATTTGTTAAGAAGTTTTCAATACCCTTCTTTGTAGCTGATAGTTTTTTCCTATCTTTTGACGAACCAGTAGTATTCTGTAAGGAACCTAATGTTAGGAATCTAAATAGAGGACCTCGGGACCTTGCCAATGCGGTCTTTAACGGTGATAAAACTTCTTCTGCTTGTTTTAATGTCGGAGCCGTTGTAACACCATGGGTTGTCGATGGGTCAACAACAAGTCCATATCCCTGGTGACATGACTCATATAATGTTTTGGCATTACCTCTGGTCACTATGAGATATTGTTTCTGAGTAAGTCTTCTCTTTACAAGCTTTGTTTCCCATTGCTCAGTGTTTTTGTTGTAGACTTGTGTTTCTAGAAAATAATACCATCCATAAACTTGCTCTCCCCAAAGCTTAAAAGTATCGAGTAGGAATAAATCATCACCATTAGTTAGGGTTAATTCGTTTTCACAGAATCTAATCCAGCACTCGGTCGCTTCTGGGTCATAATAATATCGATCATCAGCAATTAATCTATCTATTCGATTCATTTCGAGAGCAATGTTTTCACATACCGGTATCTTTCCTGCAATTACTTGTTGTCTAAATTGTCCATAGTATTTTGGGACTGCTGTATTTGACAGTCTCATGGTTTATCAGCTCCTTTTAAGAGGAAAATATGTTATTATTAGTATCAGCCTCTTCAACTATACGCCACTCTTGCTCTTTGATTTCCTCTTTCAAAGCTTGCAAGACGGTTCCTGTAGGGGTGTCCCAAGTTACCCTTATTTTTAAGTAAATATAAACCTTAACTCTATTTAATAAGGTATGGTTTTCTCCTAAGAAATCTTCCCAGGTTTCAGTCGTACCTGTAATTTCAAAACCTTCGGTTGGACCAACCCCCATTTGATGTAGGTTGTTTATCGCCATATTAACATGGATAATCATGTCTTTTAATAATGGTGCATCTATATCGCTAGTGGAGTCATATCCTAACTGACTAGCAACATCTTCTAATATACTACTCATTGAATGACTCCTTCCATCGTATAAGTAAATCCTCAATTCTTGATAATGGTTTTGTACTATCTATACCCATTGTTTCTAATTCTATATCATAGAGAATACAAAATAATATTATCTCGGTTCTGGATAGAGGTTGAGGACAGTGTGTTATTGTTGGGTATTCCTCTCCAATGATTTTATGATAAATATAAGAGAGGTACATTTCTATTCTTGATAAATACTCTGGATCTGTAGAACCACCATTTAGGAGACTAATCATGTATCCTATTCTAGTTATAGGTGGTACCATCTCTCCACCACCGGCAGATAATTCAGCATGTGTATACTGTGCTAACTCCTGGTGTGTATAGGCTTTTAGGTCTGCATGCGTGGAACCTTCAGTAGACCCTTCAAGAATATAAATTAATTGCTGTTCTACTTCTGATAAGGATATCATGATTTCACCTCACTTATGCTGATGGTACTGCTCTGTATTGTAGTTTGCCGTAGAAGTCTAATAAGTTAGAGTATGGTATATTGGTTTTTATTGTCAGTGAATTGTTAGTAAACCAGTTACTACTCATCGTCGATTTTGATCTATATATGCCTGTACCAGAGAGTGGTGCAGCATCCCATTCAACATTGCTAGTGCGAGTTGAATGTATATATTGTATTGTATAGA
>Ga0326511_10003253_pt1 | contig 13075 bp, 13 predicted proteins | sample 0_2496_0518_D_FD_203701 | JGI IMG/M metagenome (GOLD analysis project Ga0326511, IMG submission 203701) | Bovine rumen microbial communities from UC Davis, California, United States - 0_2496_0518 | ecosystem: Host-associated > Mammals > Digestive system > Stomach > Rumen | place: USA... | reverse complement strand
GCACCACGCCTGATCTCTTCCAGGTCAGCAATGTTATCCTGCTTACCAGAGATATCCTGATGCTCCTGGATGGATGTAGCGCCAAGTCGAGCGCCTCTTCGAATCTCTTCCAGATCATCGATGGTGCCTTGCTTGGCGTTTACCTCATTCTTGGTTGCATAGGTGGAATGGATATCATTGCCGTTCGCATCCTTTGCAGCCTTGGTGGCGAAAGGAACGGTGATATGAAGTACACGATTACCGACAGTCCAGGTAAGGGCATCGCCACTTACGCCAAGACCGTCGACGAACATGGTCTTCAACTTGTTAAGGAAACGGCGCAATCCGTCCTGGCTGGCGAATCGGAGCACTGTGGGCTGGTCGCTGCTTTCGTCGCTGAACATGGCGTCGATCTCCTCATCGGTGATGGCGTCATAGGAACCAGTACCCTTGGAGCCGTTAACTGTGTGAAGCTCTAAAGTCTTTCTATTGGAGAAACGAAGCACAAGAGTGTTGACTCCGCCATCCTCCTTGCTTTCATGCTTGGTAACTGACCACAGCGACGTATTGTTGCCCCAGTTGAAAAGATCGATTGTCTCGACGAGTTCGAAGGCGTCCTGATCCACCACAGCCTGGTTCTCCTCGCCCCTGTTTTCATAGAGCGTGGCCGTATAGATGCCTGGAACGGACTGGCTCGCACCCTCGTAGGTAAAGCATACCACGTTGGTGTGCTCAATGGTGTAGTCGAGCGGAATCTCTACGTTGTCAGGACCTACCAGCACAAGCGATAGGTTCCTTCCTTCAAGTGGGATGATCTGACCGCTGGTAGTGATCGGCCAGGAGAATTCAAGCGTTTCGCCTATAAGTGATTTGAAGATTTGTGCCATTGCGGATTAACGTATTAAATTTGCCACTCGTTCTGATAGGGGTCGTAGTCACGGCGGAACGTGGCGATTCCATAGTCGGTGACTGGCTTGTGGGTTGTATGGTCCATGCACCGTCTGATACCAGGGTCGATAGCGAACCTAGCTGCATCCTTGAGCCACTGGAGGGAAGCCTCGTAATCGGTGATTCTTGCTGTCGAGATGTTGTGAGGCGCTATGAGTTTGTGTAGTTCATATACGGCCATGCGAAGAAGATGCTTCTTGAGGTTGATGTTCCTCGGATCATGCTTGGCATAGTTGACACCCTCTTCCAGAACAGTTGCGTTAGGATCCATAGTAGGTATCCATACCTTGTCATCGCATACCACCCATTCGGTGTCGACGAACTCGTACCTCTCATTCGGATCGTAGTCGGCAATCTGGCCCCATATCGAATCGTCGGCCTCTTTCGGGTTGACGGAAGTATCGTAGCCATCAAGGGTAAGGAGAGCGTAGAAGTAGCCTTCGTATGCAACCACCTGGTTAACTGGATACTCAACGAAAATCTCCCAATCAACTACCTCCACCTCCTCCCAGCCAGTTACGGATGGAACTTGGATATCGTTGTAGGATGGGCCGTTTGGGGCGAGACACCTGTAGTATTTCTCGGCAAACTTCACGTATTCACCAGCCAGATAGTCCTTCCTTTGCGAATATTTGCGAGCCTTCTTGGAACCTCTGCAGAACGGGAGGTCGGGGAAGAACTGAGTTGGAATCCTAAGCGAATATGGGCGAATCAACGCCTCCTCCTCTTCCTGGGGCTGGAACGAATCCTCTATTGCCTTTGCGAATTCGTCCTCCTCTTCTGGTGTCATCATCTCGATATCGGTATCCAGAACCTCTTCCCAGTATATCACTGAAGAAGGGCGCTTGTTACCCTGGATGGTACGCAAGGCCCTATATGGGTGGTTATCGATAAGGAAATGAGCGCCAGCGGGATATGTTATCTGAGGATTGTAATCCTTGATGATCTTGCCTACCTCCAGAGCCTTCTCAATCTCGTACTTGCCATGAAGATACTCCAGAATCGAGGCTTCTGAGGCCTCTTCGGCCTGCCAGATCCTGTCTGGAACCTCTCTAACAAGTTGGCTGAGTGCCTCTTTTGTCAGTAATGAAAGGTAGTCGCTGTCACAGAGAAATCGTCTGTACATTCTTTAATTTTTATTAATGAATAGGTAAATTTACCAATCGAATGTGTCTGAAATCATTGAGGGTGAAACGGTTGTAACTGATACCGCTGTCCTTCCACGCTTGAACTTGGTGAACAGGTCTGAGAGGAAGTAGCACAGGGCGTAGTCAAAGCAGTCCGACAAATGCCCGTATTTTTCATACTTGACCCTTAGTTTTGGATCCTCTACCTTTTTCTTTTCCTTTGTACCATCCTGATTCTTACGCTGATAGATGAGGTCCTCCTTGAACTTGTTGCATCTCATATCTATCAGCACTGTCCATCCGTCTATCTTGCCTTCCAGGACCGAGTTGACGAACTCCAGACGCTGTATCAATGGAGGCTGGGTGGTAAGCAGCTTCTTTGTGGCTTGCAATTGCGGAGCGGATAGTTTGTCCATCAGAATCGAGAAGTTGTTCACGTTGTCCTCGGTCTGGGTTGATCTGGCCAAACCGGCTGGATCACCCGTAATTACAAGGCCTCCGAGATGTCCTTCGGTAAGATATTTCCTCGCTATCTTCTTTCCAAGCGCTGGAGTATTGTTGGTCTTTTCGGTAGGTGTGCCGAGTATCTCTTCCAGTACATATACCACTTTGGAACCGTAGTCAAACTGGAGTACAAGGCAACTCATATACGGAAGCACATTGAAGTCGAACGCAAGCACCAGAGGCTTGAGGGGGTCGTAGAACTGTTCCTTTACGTTGAGACCGAGGTGTACCGAGCCGTCGAAAGCCCAATAAGCTGCGGCCATATTCGTATCGACCCATAACCAGTTTCCATTAAGCAATCTTTCTCTCAGCGCAATGTCCTTGATTCGCATAAGGTTCTGGATGTACTGCATACGGAAACTTGCGTTAGGGTTGTCATATACGGTAAACGGGACAAACATATCACCCTCAGCGCATTGTACCTCATTGCCCTCATCGTCATACACGAAACGCTTCTTTATCCAGTTGAGTGATGGGTTGGAACCGAGCAGACATTTTTGGGTAACCGTTGTCTCCTGTACCTTGTATCGGATACGGGAGATAAGTACTTCTGCACCTTTCTCGTCAACCTCACCGGCCTCTTCTATGTAGCCTCCAGTATATTCTGCAGAACCGAGTCGCTGATATTCTGGATCGACGTTAGACGGTGCAAGTTCGACCATTTCTATCGTTGAGCCGTTCCAGAATTCGAGGTATCCGAATATGACGTTCTCCTTGAAATGCTTGTCCTGGACGAATCCCCAGTCTCTAAGCACGTCAAAGATAGTTTTCCAGGTAGAATTGCGGATTGATTTGAGGGTGGTACGGGCGACAAACATACGCACACCAGCGTATCTGATGCACATGTAGATGAGCCAACAGGAGGCGAGATATGAGTTATGGGTAACGGTGAAATCGTCGGTAACATATAGGCCAGAAGGGTCGCTTACCGTTATACATCGGCCAAGACGTTTTCCTATCGGTTCAATGTCTACAATTCTTTTCCCAAGCTCAGACGCCCCGCCGTTGAATTCTGCTCGACAGCGTTCTTTTTTACGACTAATATGTACAAGCTCTGGGTCCATCTTAGTCATAATATAAACTGTGTAGGCATCGTTACACATTATAAACTCGCCATTCTTGTTTTTATAGCCAGCTGTATCCCTTTTAATAGTTGCCTTGCCTCCCAATGAACGTACAATAAAAGCAACATCTTCCGCTAACTGATTGCTAATTGTTGTATAGGACATGTGCCCTCGTTCATCAACATAACCATCGGTATCCATCAGACCTTGCATTAATCTTTTTCGTTCATCAATTGTGCCATATTTATACGATAATGGGATAAACTTGTCAATTGCTGAATGACCGCTAAGGCCAAGGGAGATTAATGATTCTTTTAATTTGTCGTCTTTAATATAATACGTTTTTGCCTTACACCCTTCAAATTCATTATAATTAGACATATCGTATCCACATTTTATAAACATGTCCACGATTTCCTGATCCATAGATGTAAGCGTCACTATGGAATTATTCGGATACGTCATGCACCCATCTCCAATTAAAGCTCCAATAATATATGGATCGATAGGCTTGTCTTTCTTCAACGATTTAGGATGAGTAAACTGTACTGGTTCGCTAAGAGGTATTATAAGATGTCTACCCTTATACATGCCAGCCTTTTTCTTCTGAATCCATTTATACATTTCCTTGGTTTCAGCAATAACGTCTCGGTATTCTTCGCCATGCCTTTTCAATCGTTTAGACCTTTTGCCACTTTGATGAATTTTCCATAAATGGCCTTCTGAACAGTCTACATGTGTTCCATCAATAAAGGAGACACGATAATATTCATGCTCTTCAATTGGGTGAAGTTGGATAATTTTTTGCATTCCTCCTGTAGTTGGAGACGTTATTAAATCGCCAACTTTCAGATCTTTTAATTGCCTAAAACCGAATGGTGTACACACTAAACTATTGATACACAGCGCTTTACCGCCGCCAGCCGCGCCACCACATAAGATGGTCTGAGGGATGTTATCGTTGCCACATTTTGTACATTTTGGTTTATACAAAGCATTGCCATTCATATCCTTTGCATACTCCATCTGCTTGACCTCACCTCCGCATTTGGGACATTCGGGCATCAGCGCCTTCCATACCACCAATTGCTTTGGAGATGGCTTGAAGTTGATGTTTATGCTTTTAGGTTCTTCCAGTTTTACCGCCATTACTTGATTCCGAATTCATTGAAAATATAATGCAGAGCGGCATAAGCCGTGTTCACGTTTGTACTCTGCCCGATCATCTTGTATAATGCCGTGTCCGACACATATGTGTGCATTGCCGAATTATAGAACTCCTCGTCAAAGCCCTGGAGTAGACAGCATTCCTTAAGTTGAACCCTTCTCACGTCAGGCAGATTCTTCCAGTCGGATTGGTCGCACAGCAACGCCTCGTTAATCCTTCCTCCAGATTCTATGAATCGTTTGGTATAGTAGTTCTCGGCGTTTGCCCGAAGCGTCTTTGACATTCCTGGTTTAAGCGACATGGCCGGGTCTGCGTTGAGCGTGTGATGAAGAGCCTTACCGCTATATGAGTCAGCGAAAATGAACTTCTTGCTTTGATCTGATACCCAAATCCCCCTATCTTTTGGCTCCTTTTCCAGGATGTCAAGCACGCTCATGTATTGCTTTACGGACGGATAGCGTACCCAGTCATCAGAACTGATCATTCGCATGGAGAATTCGAACGAGTAAGGTTCATGGCTCTGGCTTGCAAAGATGAATACCTTCGGACGTTCCTGGGGTATGCCGTAATGCTTTGCGTTCAGAAGGGTGAATGAACAGTAGTAACCGAACTCCTGCAACGTGTTGATGATCGCTTGGAGGCTTGCCCCTCTACCATATGTAGCCATATTCCATGGAGCCTCTATAAGGACAAACTCTGGACGGAAATGATATGCCATCCAACGGATATTGCTGAAAAGGCTTGTCGTATCATCTTCCAGGTCAGTGTACAGTTCGCAGGGTACATCCGCAACGAGCATATCGAAAGAGCCGTATTCCAGATCATTGACCTTTCTTCCTGGGCGAACTGGGATGGGTTTGCCTTGGTCGATGTTTTCTCTGAACGGGAAGAAGTTAGCCACCTCTATCTCCGTTTCTCCGGGCTTGAAATAGCCTCGATAGATTTGCCTTGCGAGCGGGTCGATTTCCGCATATCCTATACATTCGCATTCAACTTCCATGTCCTTGGCGATGGCGTTGAATGCCGCTCTCCATCCGCCGATTCCTGAGTAAAGTTCGAAGTATCTCATTTAATTGTGCATTAAAAAGGAGCGTCCCAGACCCTCAGGTCCAAGCCGCTCCATGTTGTGGGTTTGTTCGATTAAAGTATAGTTCTCCTATTTCCTAACCGTGTCTAATTGAACACTAATTAATTACCATGAGAGAACATTGTAAGAAACACCTATGCCTATATAAGGATTGAATTTGTTGTGTGAATAACCATAACCAGCCTGCAATCCAACTCCCCATCTTTTTGTCTTTTTATATATTGTATTGGTCTTGTAGATGGTCTGGTATTCGGTTCGTCGTCTTATGTAGATGCTATCCAGATTCGGATGGAAGCCGCTTATCCAGGCTGTATAAACCGAATCTCCGTACACCTTCTGCTCGATCGGTAAATCGTAGAATATCGTATCGGTGATAGTATCGGTAACGAATACTGGAATAGTCTCGTATCTGATGATTACGCTGTCCTTGGGAACCGGCTTGGTGACTCGAACCGTATCGTAAACGGTTACCTGTACCGTATCTATCACCGTCTTGGTATACGTATCGTCTTCATAGTGACGCTTTGAAGCAAGCCATCCCTGCATGAAGACGAAAATAAGAACAACGATTACCGCAAGGATCTTGTACCAGAAACTATTGTCTCCGCTTGAAGTTGTGGTCATACTGATCTCATTTTATTGATGTAATGTTCGATTGCATTGACGTGAAGGTTGACGATGGTTTCCTTCCCCTTTTCACTAAGAAGCCATGCACATTCCTCCTTGTTGTCCATGAACCCGTTTTCGGTAAGAACGGCTGGACAGTTGGTTTCTCGTGTGATGGCCAGAGACTTTACCCACCAACTCCTGTCGGCATACTGGAGAGGTGTATTGAGTCCTGTCTTCAAGGCCTCTTCCATCAGACAGTCGCAGAGCATTCTGCTTTCTCTGGATGAGTTCTGACTGACCATAGAGAGCCAGCCCTTAGCCTTGTACCAGTCCTTTCCGTTTCCGCTTGCGTTGTTGTGGACGGAGACGCAAAGCACGTTCTTGTTACCGAATATGCGACACATGTCGTTTACCCTTCCTACACGATGACGGACAGCCTTCCTTCCACTCCACTTCTTGCTGCCCATCCGTTCGTTCCAGTACAGGTATTCGGTCTTTGTGAGCATGATATCGTAGTCCTCTGGAACGAGCAATTCAGCATCGTGGCCGTGCTCCTTGAGGATTGCTACGATGCGTCTTGCCACTTCCCTTGTCCATGCCCACTCCCTCAGGCTCTTGTCTGGAGATGCCTTGCCTGGAGTGTTGTAGCCATGCCCGTTGTCAATGAGTATCTTGATTGCCGTATTCACTTTCTTCTCTATCGTATCTTTCCTTCATGCTCTCCTTCTCCTGCTTGACTGCCTCATGCCAGTCCTCGCTCGTTATATCTGGAGAAATGCGCTTGAAGATAATGTTTAGAATGCCCGCGAAATCCAAATAATAGCCATGTGGCTGTAGAATGTTGCTGATGATGGAGCATAACTCGATAAGGCACACGAACAAGCATAGCCACTTGTCGAGGTCGTATTCGCCTCCAGCCGCCGTATTCATCAGCGATACCATGACTACGAAACTAGTATAAGTTACCATTTTGCCCATGGTATCCCTTATAGCCCGCGAAAAGCGCACCTTGTCGTTCTTCTTGATAACCTTGCGGATACCAGTGACAAGATCACATATGATGACAAAAAACATGACTATAAGCCATGGGATCATATTCTCCAGACTTTCCAGGAAGAAAGCCGTCATCAGTGCGAGAAAAGACCCTTGAACTCCTTGTGACACTGCTTGATTAAATGTATAACTTGTTGGACTCATGATTCTGCCTCTTGCTCTACTTTCACTTCAGAAGCAGAAGATGGAACAATGACATTGAAGGTTATGCCTTTTGAACCTCCCCCAGCGCTTTCACCGTCCTCATCGGCATTCTTCTTTATGCCGTTGATTTCGGCAACAAGCCTATAGGCGTTCACGCTGACTGATCGAAGTGAAGCGGGGCTGGTCTTGAAACCGCGACGATCAACCACATCCATGTTGGCGCATGAATCACCTATCTTCATCAATTTTTCAGTGATCTTCCTACGCATGATACGTGCCTCAATCGACTCGCTTTCTTTCGGGCAGTCAAGGAATACAATGTACTCCTGGATATCCTTTCTCGCGAGCAGCGCCATCGCCTTGAGGTTGTCTCGTTTGGTGTTGCAGCCGAAAACCTTACGGTAGCACGCCAACGCATTTCCAGCATACGTCTCGTCACCACTCAGATAAAGTTCGGCGAACTCCTTTTCGGTGGAAGTCAGGCTATCGAATTTATTGATGTCAACCATTGCCAATTACTTATAAGGGGGCTGACCTTTTGAGCAAGGCCGGCCCCCTTTTTATAAATGAATAGACTTGGGTAAAAATCACTGTGTCTGCTGTTCCACCTTTTCGTTGGCCTTTTGAATCATGGTGTCCATGATAACCTTGATGATAAGGGCCGCGATGGAATCCGCTGCTGCTTCTATGTCTTCCCTCTCCTTGAAGTACTTGTAGTTGAACCCTACCTCCAGACCGTATCCAGAGATCTGGGCAACCTTTTCGCCGTCCTTGGTGTCAACCGAGATGGTCTGCTTGTCGGTGAATCTGAGGAACTGGATGGTAGGCTCCTTCAACTGTTCGTTTCCACCTACCCGTTCTACCTCACTCTTGATGGGGATTTTTACTATAGAATTGCCGTTCTCTTCCATTATCTGAAATCTCCATTACCGCTGATTACACCTCTTTGTTTTCTGCTTGCCAACTTCGCGATGTTCATTTCCAGAATATCGTCGAGTGAGAAGTCCAATTCAGATGCGATTACACGTACCAGACTGAACAGCCTTACGAACGCCTGATCATCCAGTCTTGATTCGATTACGGATTCCTGGGCCAGTTTTCCGCATGTGACGCTGAGTAACACGATTAGTGTTGTAATTGAACCACCATAATTATCCAGCCTATTGAAGTCAACGATGCTGGAAAGGTTGAAGCCCAGATCGTGGGAGAGTACCGCCGCATACCAGCACACGTCTCCGAGTTCGAGGGCGATCTCTTTGCGATGGTCCTCTGGAATCTTGTCGTTAACGTTCCAGCCGAAGTCTCGGTGCAGTTTCTTTACTTTTTCCGCTACCTCGCCGGCTTCGCCTACAATTCCTAGCGATGGATAGATGATTGGTGTTTCATAATTCTTGGTGGCAAGTGCCGCATTCTGATATTCGTTTGGAGTCATCATGTTTTGTTAATTAATCGTTGAAAGAAAAATCGTCGAATCTTGGAACCACGTTGCCAAAATTATCAGTTGTACAGTGCTCATATACCCAGCGCTTCTTTTCCTCATCCAGGTTGAGCCATACCCCAGTACACTCCGGGTATTTCACGTCTTGACCGAACACTCTGGAGGCGACCCTCTCCTTTTCCATGATGGTAAGTTTTGACCACCATGTGTCGCTAAAACCTAATGTAACCTGTTTCATATCTTGAAATGTTTTCTGAGTTTGTCCTTCTCCACCTCTTTAAGGTCAGCACCAGTAAACGCACCGTTGTCAGCACGCATCCTGTTGCCCAATACCGCAAAGATCGATTCAGTTGCCTCCACATCCGCATCCGCATCGTGTGCGTCAACTAGATTGATGCCAAGCCTTTCAGCCATAATCTCCAACTTGTAGGTTGTGATGTCTGGAATATGACACATAGCCATCTGGCCGAGTACAATCGTGTCGACCATCGTAGGATGCCAGTTGCCCCAGAAGTCAACGTTACCACGGAAACGCTTCTTGAACTCAGCCGTAGTACCAGTGTATTCCATCACCTGGCTCATGAACCCTTCGTCGAACGGAATGTTTTGTCCGACCAGAAGCGGGGCGGTTGCCCTTTTTCCGCATCCTTCAGACATCTTGTCCATCCACTCAAGCCATTCACTTACCATCTGATCAAGCGGAATACCCTTCTCATACAGCATATCCATTGTGGCTCCCTGGACAGCGAGCGCCTCGGTGCCGTATTCCATGAGTTGGTCGGTAGTACCATCGTCATACTTTGACTTAAGCGTCTTCTTACTCTTTGCCGTACCCTTGTCGGTACGCTTGTTGTAAGGGATGATGTAGCGCATAAATGTGCCCAATCTCTCAAAATCATTGAGCCGTACCGCGTGGACCGACAACTGGGTGACGCCGCATTCGTTGCAACTTAGGCCTCCCGTCTCCCAGTCCAGAACGTAGGCGATAATAGGTGTTATTCCTTCACGTAAAGCCATATCGATTCTTTCATTTTATGCACAAAAATAACCATTTGGACCGATTCCCTTGCACTGGTCTTCGAGTTCCTTGGAGGTAGGAAGACCGCATTGCTTTCTACACCAGTTTGCAATCATTTCGACTGGGTCCACTTTCAGAAGACGGTTGATCACAAAATGGAAATTTTCCAGAAGATCGTCAAGTGTACCATCGTTCTTGATTATCGAACGGTAATAGTTACGAGGCAGGCGTTTCCGTTGCTGGTCACGGTTGACACGCTGTGGATCATTCTTCATCCATGGCATATACTCACACTGGATATAGATTGGAATGATGTAGTAGATCTTCTCAAACCTGTCAAGCAACTCTTCAAGTCCAGCCTCGTCAATCACATATAGAATAGCCCCCTGTCCGTCTACCTGAGAGCGGGTTGCCCAGTAGTGATGATGACCGAAAAACGTGTAGGCGATCATTTCATTGCGATTTGGAATCTGGTCTTTGGTGGTAAAGATGTGCTCTCTTCCATTCTTTTCGCCAGCCCTCATCGGACGTGTTGTGTAACTGCTCAATACTGGGATACCAAGCTGCTTTGATACGAACTCAACCGCTGTAGTCTTTCCGCATCCAGAATTGCCGACCACCGCAAAGATTATCGGCTTGTCTAATATCATGTTCATATTATCTCAAATAATGTTGTTCGTGTAAACTGTAACTTGTTCATCTTGCTGTATTCGTCGTACTTGACCGAAGCGGTAAAGCAGACTATCTTGTCCTTGGACGAGTCGATAGCATCCTTCAATGCCATGTATTCCTCAGACCATACGACAACCTCGGAAATATCTAGACCTTGCTGAAGCGTGAGTTTGGCAAAGTTCTCCTTCCTTCCAGTCTTGTGGGATTCGTATTTCTTAATGACCACATCCGCAACGGTGCAGCATACGGCCACCTTTCTTCCCTCAAACTTCTTGTCCAGGATCTCGTTAAGGGTACGATATGAGCACTTGCCCTTCACGTTAGGCTTGAGTTTGGAGTTGTCGAAAACCTTACGATAATCTATCGCTCCAAGTCCAGACACCCTTTGCTGCTGCTGCGACCAGAAGTAATGCTTCGAGATAAGGTCAACTGGGAAGTCGGATTCCTTGAGTTCAATACCAAGTTTCTTTGCAGCCCTATCGATTATCAGATACCTGTCGGTGGTATCGGTCACGTTTTCAAGGACATCAAAGGCGCCTGCCATTATGAGGTTGAGGATATGACGTGCGTTGACCGGACATCTACGAACCTCATCCTCGTTGTCAGGATCATCCCAGTATCGGTACATCTTCAACTTATACTTGAAGATACGGTCGATGAACTGCTCGATCGATTCGAATGGCCCGTTCTTCTCACGCTCATCCAGTACCCAGCCCATCGATTTCGCTGTACACATCTTGATGCGTGTAAGAGACCAGAGGATCTCGTCCTTTACGAAATCGGCGGTGAAGTCAAGGTTGGAGCGGTTGATGTCTGGAGGTACGAGCTTTGCCCTCGAATATTGGTCCATCTCAGACATGATTGCCTGGAGTTCCTTGTCATCATTCGCCCACTTGAGAGCAACAGTATAGGTGGCTGTGGGGTACTTGCATTTCAACCACGCTCCCCAGTATGCTGTAAGGGCGTAGGCTGTAGAGTGGCTCTTGTTGAAGCAATATCGTCCAGCCGCCTCCATGACATCCCAGATTGCATTTGCGTCTTCCTCTGGACAACCCTGGGAAATGGCTCCATCCATGAACTCTTTTCGCGATGCACGAATCTTGTCCTTTTTCTTCTTGGATATGTACTTGACCAACTGAATGGAGTGGCTGACTGAGAACTTGCCTACGACCTGGGCTACCTTTGAAAGTTCCTCCTGATATACCATGATACCGTAGGTTTCCTTCAATATGTCTTCCGTACCCCAGTAGTAGGTAGGCTCCACCAATCCGTTTTTTCGATTGATGTAATCGTCCACCGAGCCAGCATCAAGGGTTGCCGGTCGGTATAGGGCGTTGGCTGCGATAAGATCTTCGATGCATGTAGGTTTCAGATCCTTGAGCATACCAGTGATTCCCTTTGAGGAGAACTGGAAGACCGATTGGGTGGCTCCTACCGACAACATCTCAAACACCTCAGGATCGTTAGGCTCCATCAGCATCAGTTTGTCAAAGTTGAAATGAGTGCCATATGCGGAATTAACCAGTTCACATTTCTCTCTTAGGATACTCAACTCCTTGGTAGCAAGACAGTCATTCTTAAGCAGTCCAAGTTCATCAAGTTCCACGCCAGTGTTTTCGCTGACCAGAAGATTACCCTCCTTTTTGATGGGGATAAAGTCAAAGCATTCATAGTCATTGCCATCCTTTTCATCTGGAGTGATCAGGAGCGCAGACGCGTGAATGGATGATGAACGAGGGCTACCCATAAGCGGTCTGATGTCTTCGAATAGTTTAGGGAACCTTTCCATAAGGTCGTACAGCCTGGGGTTGGTCTTGGCCATCCTAAACAGTTCCGTCCAGTCGGCATTGTCATCCTCTATCATTGCAGTCAGATAGTTGACCGTAGCGATAGGAAGCCGCATCGTTCTCGCCACATCCTTGATTACAGCCTTGGCCTTAAGGGTAGTGAACGTTCCAGCCGACAACACGCGTTGCTTGCCATCGTGGTTATAGCGCTGTTCGGTGTAGGCCTTTACCTCCTGCCTCTTGTCCGACTGATAATCGACATCGACATCTGGGAGCGAGCCTGAAGGACCTTGAAGATACCCCATCTCCACGTTGCAGTCGTTTACCGTCTCGACCGCATCAGATTTACCAAGATCTACATGTTCAATCTTCGTTATCTTCATATTTCTTCAATTTGTCTGCAAGTTCCCGATTCTTATCAAGCAATTCACGAACCGTCTTGTTTCTTTCAGCCACTAGTTGGTTGTAGTCAGTCGT
>Ga0326511_10003252_pt1 | contig 13076 bp, 9 predicted proteins | sample 0_2496_0518_D_FD_203701 | JGI IMG/M metagenome (GOLD analysis project Ga0326511, IMG submission 203701) | Bovine rumen microbial communities from UC Davis, California, United States - 0_2496_0518 | ecosystem: Host-associated > Mammals > Digestive system > Stomach > Rumen | place: USA: California... | reverse complement strand
AGGATTCGGATCTGTCTTTTTAAACATAGTCATTCTGTTTGATTGATGGTGCAAAGATACGAAAAATACTCCAGATAACGGCATAAATCGAAGATTATTATCGTGAAATATAAACATTTTAAACAGGCCTTACTTTTTAAAGTGGGCTCACATCTGTAATTGTGCGTTGGTAGTATTTTGTTTGCAGATAGTCAGGGTTGTATTTATAAAACACAAAACGCTTTTCGCCTGTCTGGATGGGCATATAGTCGCGACACCAAATATCCCTTGTGTTTGTCAGCAACCGATGGTCAATGCTATTGTCTGTAAGAATTGTATCGAGACTTTGGTACAATGTCGGGCATTTCTTTGGTAACAAATCCGAGAAGAAAACGGTGTCAGTGTATGCATCGACCATGGTGATCTCGTTGTATTTGCCGTATAGTGTGTTCCAAATGCTATTCACAATATTGTTTTTTTATAGAAGAGGGAACATATCCTAAATTTGCCTTTGCATATTCAACAGCGCTATCCTTGCATATCTTCGATTTCAATATTTTTTCAACAATCATTCTTTCTTTTAATGGATACTTGGCTTTTCTAAAATATTCATCACACAGAACACCTCTTAATTTTTCTCCCGTGTATTCTTTCGCGTTTTTGCCAAGATTAATTCTTTCAGAGAACAGCACATCGCATAGAGACTTTTCTTCCTGTAATTCTACAATGACATTTTCCAGCTGCTCTTTTTCCAAGCCACTGCTTTCTAATACAGTCGTTAACACTTTATGTGGACCTACTATTAGGTTGTCGTCTATTACGGCACTCCGTATGAGATAGGTGTAATAAACACCTTCTTCTCCACTAACCACAAAATCCAAGCCTGGATAGTTGCCGCCTTTATAGGCATCCTCCTTTTTATAACCCCATCGGTGTATATAAAAGTGGTTTCTATTATTTTGTTGAAGGGTATTTCTGTGAACAGAGCCATCTTCAAAAACATCTTTTTCCCAGTAGTAGACTTCTATTTCTTTAGGATGGATTATTGTATTGTCGAACACAAGTTTTCTTTCCATAAGGAACTTTTGCACATCATTTTGAAGCTTTATTATAACTGCTTGATTGTTCATGTTATTCATATCCATATTATTGTTTATAAATCATTTTTCGAGTGCAAAAGTACACGTTGTTTCCGACATGGAAAACTTTTTTCGGTTAAAAGTTGTTAAGGTTTTCCAAAAAGTTATTAATAGAAAAACTAATAATGTTTTTATTCCAATATCAATTTATGTTAATAAAGAAAGCCCCGCTGAATAACGGGGCTTTCTTGTATATGCGGACAATATTGTCTGCGTAGCTTTATTGCTCTCCGCGAACACGCGGTTACTCTTCCTCGTTGGCGGCTTCCTCGTAGGCCTTGAGGAGGGCCTGCTGCGGTATGCATTTATTTATAGTAACGGTGTCATATATAAAGGAATAAAAGTGATTCCATCTTTCTCCATATAGTCGGCTGAATGTATCACATACGGTGTGGCAAGGTATTCGCCAAATTTATTTATGCATTTCTTCAATGAGGTCAGCGTGTAATGTGTCGATGACTTGACTTCGATAGGAGAAATGTTGTGACGTGAAGTTACTGAGGGTTTTCTAACGAGGAAATCTATTTCCATCCTGTCGTCTTTTTCATGTGATGAGTTGGAATAGAAATACAACTTGTTACCGGTAGCCACCAACATCTGAGCCACTATATTCTCCACCAACATACCTTTGTTTATCTCCAACTTGTCAAACATTAGTTTTTTATACAACTGCCCCTGCTGGATATCCTTCTCGCTGAAAGCAATTGCAATCAACAAACCGGTATCCGCCATATAGAGTTTTCTTTTGGCGTCATCGCGGTTAAGGTTCAATCCAATATTTGGTTCCGTGGCCGCGTAGCAGACGTTGATTACCCGCGATTCTTCAAGCCAGAAGAAAGCATTGGCATAGTTTCTTGTCCGGGCTCCTTTTTTCGAGTTCGCCAATACGGAACTTCTTTTCGTGACGCTGTAGCTGCGACGGAATGGTGTCGAAAATCTGTGTTACCTTTTGCTCATAGCCGGCAGCATACTTACTGATATCAGCACGATAGATGTTCAATATATTCCTTTTTATCCTGTCCACTTTGTCGAAGTCCATTTCTTCAACATAAGTTTTTACTGCTTGAGGCATACCGCCCACAATCATATATTGACGGAACAACTCCATGGTTTTTCGGTGCAGTGGTCCTAATGGCTTATGGGAGGCAAAACAATCGCGAATATAATCCATCAAGTCCTCTTGTCCAATTGCCCATAGGAATTCTTCGAAATCCATCGGATACATATCAAGTCGCTCTTCCTCGGACGGAATAACAATATTCTTTACATTACGGTTGATGCTGACGAGGGACCCCGTCTCTATATAGTCGTACCGCCCGTCTTTGACCAAGTGCTTTATGGCAGCCCGAGCCGGAGGATATTGTTGTACCTCATCGAACACAATGACCGACTCGCGTGGATAAAGCTTTGTGCTCTTTATGAGAGAGAGCATTCTGAAGAATGTATCTAGATTAGATAGCTGTTCTTCGAATAACATCTTCAGATGTTTATCCTCCTTGCTGAAGTCGATTAGGATGTGCAAATATACAAATTTTACACCAAATACAAAATAATTCTATAATATATTTTGCACCAAATATAGATTTGTCAATTGTGAAATTCTGCACTAAATTAAGATTTTCTTGCTATCGAGTCGTAAGAAAACAAACTTTTTTATAGCTATTCGCATTTATTCTTAAATCATGCCTACGTCCATTTTTTAATTTTGAGAATGAACTCATTGTTGTTCCCCAAAATATGTGTATCTTTGCAATGTCAAATAAAGCAAAATGTACACATTCTTACCGTCGGCTTTCCATCCATCGTTTCAACAAGAAAGAGCAATAGTACGGAAACGTGTATAATTTGCCGTTGAAGCCAATGTTTTGGCGACTCAGTTTGATTCCCCATTTTACATCAGGATAGCTGTCTCTGTCGATTAGTTTGTTCAACGACGGAGTGGCACCCGTAGTGGCTTTCACTTCCACAGGGATAAGCGTCGTGTTGTCGCGGACAAAGAAATCCATCTCCAGCTGGGCATTCTCCGTCTTGTAGTAATAAAGCTGGTAGCCCTGCTTGGCCAAAGCTTCCGATACGATGTTCTCATACACGGCACCTTTGTACACACCGAGATTGCGGTTCTGTCGAAGGTCCATGCTCGATTCCTCGTCCAATGCCGCCATCAGCAGCCCGTTGTCGTGGTAGTAGAGTTTGTATTTGCTTTCGTCATAATTGCCCTTCAACGGCAGTTCCGGAAAATTCAGGCAGTGGCACACATTGACAATGCCGGCATCTCTCAACCATTCCACACATCCTGCATACTCGCGGCTGCGGGCGTTTTTGGCCACCTTTGTTATCTGGAATTTCTTGTTTTCTTTGGCCAAAAACACGGGAATGTTCCGGTAAACACTTCTTATTTTGGCCTTGTCGAGACCTTGGGCGTATTTGATAATATCTTCCTCGTAGTCGGCCAACAACTGACGTTGCAGCGGCAGCACGTTCGAGAAATTCCCCTCATTGATGAAGGTGGCAACCACATCCGGCATTCCGCCCGTGACAACGTAGTCAAGAAACAGAGAATCCAGTCGTCGCATCTCAAGGTCGTTGAAAGGCCTAAGGTCAAACAGGTGCGACAGCAGCATCTCAACAAATTCTTCATCATATCCTTTCGCCCACAGAAACTCCTCGAAGTCCATCGAATACATCATAACATCAGTCTTGTACCCTACACTGTTTGAAGTGATGTCCTTGTAGTTCAGTCCCATCATCGAACCGGAGCAGATAACATCATATCGCCCATCCTCCTTAAAGAACTTGAGCGATGTGGCACAGTCGGGATATTCCTGTAGTTCATCAAAGAAAATCAACGTATCCCCTTCAATAAACTTGGCATTGGGGTTGAGAAACGATATTTGTTTGACGACAGCATCCACATTGTACCCTTCTGAGAAAATCTGTTTGTAGAAAGGCTGTGTAATAAAGTTAATCTCTATAAACGAGTTATACGACTGTCCAAATTCACGGACAGAATATGTCTTCCCTACCTGTCTTGCACCACCAATAATCAGAGGCTTTTTCTCCTTGTTACTCCTCCAATTTAGCAATTGCTTGTATATCTTCCTTTTCATGTTCTATTTACACATTTTTATATTATTTTCAGGTGCAAATATACACATTTTTCTAATACCGAACGTTATAAAATTACACATTTTTATACGAATAATAAACAAGCTCCTAATAATCAAATTATTCCCATAACTATTTATCCTCCTGAAGATATAAAAAATGTAAGTAAAAAAAGTCATACTCAATCCGAAAATCACACACATTTATGCATTCTTAAAGCGCATTCCCGCATTAACACGTTCACACATTTATAAAGCACACTAACGCAATTCACACATTCACGCATTCTCAAAGCGCATTCCCACTAACGCATTTACACGTTAACGCATTTACGCATTTTTTAAAGCATTCACACATTTAAACTTATTGTTCCTTCGGTGATCCTTCGGCGATGGTCCGACGATAGTTGTCAGCCGAGCTGACGGCATACCAGTCGATTAAGCCGACGGCACACCACGGCGGAACCTCATGTATTATCACTAACGCACTAACACAAAACAATATAATATACCGCTGATACCGTATGAACAAAACACCCACAATTGGACATAATACAATTAACAAAATCAAATTATTGTCAATAATTTTTATTTATTGCCATAAATTTGTGTATCTTTACATATATTCGGCATTTTGAGAGTATGGCAAATTGGCCATGTGCCGACTATGGGTATACAAAACTCAATATGTTAAAAGAAATCCAACCCCGAGGCGTTCTTCTATCTGTATTTGGCATTTCAATTATCTCACGGACTCCAGACTTGAGTCTCCCTGACTGTTCCAATCTCGGGTGGTGTACGGCAATTTGTATGTCAGTGCAAATATACGTGTATTTTGTAAAATGCAAAAATTTATTTTATTTGTATGTTACATAATACACACTTGGTCAAATTGTTCTACATTTTTCGTAAACAACTGATATGTGGCGATATCTCGACGATAGTTGTCGGCTAGCCGACGGCACACCACGGCGGAGTCTCGTGTATTTTTACTAACGCATTCTGCCTGGCTCCATGGGAGACACTGCCTACGACGTAAGCATGGCAATGAACAGAGGATTGGAGCAAGCGCATTTTCATATTCCTGACAGCATGGGGACTTTGTTCTTAAGTCACCAAACATATTTCTTTCTCGGGTTCTATCATCGCACAATACTATTTCTTGCACCATTCACCTTTCCTTATCCATCTAATTGTTGAGCAATGGTTGAAAAATAATGGCTCTGTGCCTCTCGAAGTTGTAGCAAATGAGCTTCTTTTAACGATATTGGAGACAGAATGGTTATCGAGTCAGCATAACTTAATAGTGTTCTTCGCAACTCATAGTTTATTCTGACATATAAATGAACGTCGAGCGTTTCATTGTCAATCCACTTTGTCCGTTGAGAGCCGTGTATTGGATTACTTTGAATATAGTAGCTCGTGCGGCCGTGTACAAGGAAATGTACGTCGCATGGCTCTCCATCCGGAACGGTCACGCCTATCACGTCCTCAAAGTATTCCTGCCAATCAATGTCGGATGAAATGTATGCGTCATGGATAGGCGTTATTGACTTCACTCTGTCTAGTGGGAAATTGCTCACCGACATCGGATGTTCCGTAGTTACCCCAAACACATACCAACGACGGTTATACTGCTTCAAATACCGCGGGTGAAAACGGAATACCTGTGGTGCTTTCCCATATGGTTCATACGTTAACTCTTGCGCCGACCGCGATTGGATAGCGTTGTATAATGGCTGAAGCCACTGCAACCCTCCGACAAATGGATTCTCTTCAAACTCCATACAGTGCTGCCCGCAAGATTTAGTTGTCATCAGCGTAATGTTTGACAACGTCTCCTGCAACGTCTCTAACTGAGGTAACCCCCTAAAATTGGAAAGAGTGTCAATCAGCGATTGAAAATACTTGCGTTCTTCTTCTGTAAAAGGGTTCTCTACTATCGAGAAGTTGGTATCTCTGTAGTGGTAATAGACCTTACGGCCATCTTTCTCCCTGACTAAATCAACCAATCCGCCCTCTGGCGATTCCATAAAAATAATATCGTTGTAAATCATTCTCTTGCTGACAGCACCACCATTGGGAAGAATTTCTGCCAAACCTTCGTTTACAGCATCAACAAGGTCTTCAATTTGATATTTCTTGCCAGTGTTGCGAAAGCAACTATCCAAGATTAGGCATCTGATTCTTTGATTTTTATTTGCAGGCATATTTACTGACGATGAATGATTTACAGGTGCAAAGATACTAAAATATTTGATATGTGAAAAAAGATTTCACATATTAATTATACTTTTGCATCGTCAAACCAAAAGAACAATCGTTATGATGAGTTTGTTAATCATGCTGACGCTAATGCGCGATGTTTCTGGAGAGCTGTTGGGGCATCCATTCTTCGGCAAGAGAAAATAAGCAATCAAAGTATCAGAAAAAAGTATTATCTTTGCATTTAAATTCTAAGTCTATGAGCAAGTTTTCTTCCAAGCAGACAGACGAGGTCAAGAGCCTCCCGATGATAAATCTTGGTATCAATCTTCCTGAGTTTGACAAAACCAAGTATCCTCATGGTGGGTATGGTAAATTGCGTGATTTTGGGTGGAGAATTTCCAACTCTTTGGAATATAGCAAACCCGATGAAAAAAGTCGTTTGGTGAAGTTCGAAGATCTTGGCGGGGTGTTTCTGAGCGAAGATGCAGACAAACTTGACTGTCCCATTGATGGTGAAGGCCACTTATACAACCATTTGAGCGGCAGCCTCTATTTTATTGTTGGTTTCAAGAACGGTGAGTTGCGTTTCGGCGTTCTTGGCGATGATGTATCGATGTGTTACGACATCTATCTTGGCGAAGGCCTTTTCGCGTTTGATGTCTATGACTACGACTATGATTTAAGCGATGAATGGATGGTAGAACTGGAGAAGCCATACGTCCACCAGCAAGCGAAAGTTCTGTCCAAGGATGGCATCCTTCATGGCGAAGACTTCCTGTCAATCTCCATTTTCCGTAATAACATTTTCGAACCTTTGGCAAATAATTTTCTGGAGAAAATGTATGGTCATAAGTGGAGTTATCCGCCTGATGACATTCGACAAGTATGCAACTGCATTTTCAATTATTCCAGGATGGCAGTAAAGGGGGTTGTCGATGAATACAAAGAACACTTTAAGGATATTACGTCCGAAATATGCTCAATCGAAGGTCTAACAACTCTTTGGGATGAGTTTTGCCATGTGGCCAACTTCCTCTTTGGAAAGGTGAGTGAGAATGACTTACTTGGGATTATCCCACCAAAAGAACTGAGTGAGCTCTGCGCCAAAAGGATAAACGTCCCAGAAGGTTCTACCTTATATAATCCCTTTGCAGGCGTTGGTGATATTGCAAGTATGTTGCCGCACGTCGAAGTGATTGGAGAGGAGAATGATATACTGCTTTGTCAAGTTGCTGCCGCACGCTGTGAGAACTCAGTATCTTGGGTCGATTATGCCGACACGGAGAAGAACTTATCTGATTCCGAGAAAAAATACAACTATATAGCGTTCATCCCACCGTTTTCGTTGGCTGACAATATTGTGGGACGAGCTATGGATAAGTTGAATAAACAAGGCAAGATGGTGTGTGTACTTCCCATGTCATTTACTTCTAGCAAAACATATGAACCTCTGCGCAAGAAGATTCTTGCTGAATGCGAACATGTGGAAGTTGTGTCGTTACCTGCCCTCTACAGTCCTCTAACGGCTGTGGAATTGTGTATGCTTAAGGTCACAAAAGGCAATCATGGGTTCAGGTCCATTCAATTTATGGACGGAACCCGGTATTTCCACCAGCAGGAGTATTCTTCGAGAAAGATACTCAAGGTCAATTCACTTATTGAAAGTTTATCACTCAAGACCGACGAAGTTCTGACCATTAACTTTGACAAACTTGTTGGCAATGACCTTAATCCTGCCAGATACCTATTGCAACTTCCTGAAGTAGCTGTGGGTACTAAATATTTACAATTGAAAGAGCTGGCATCCGTAGTAAAGACTGGTCGTGCGACAGAAGAAACTTCGTCATATATCTCCCTATCGGAACTTGAGAATTCACCAGTCAATCTCGTTCTGCCCGTTACAAAGCGTAAGACAAAGAATGTGCAGATTCTAACGGAGAGTGCTGTTTTGATAGGCACAATCGGCACATTGAAGTTTGGCAAGGTAAATAATCTTCCTACTTTTATTTCAAATAACATTATCGTTATCAAGGCAAATGATGCACTTATCACGGAAGACTATCTGATGCACGAGTTACAATCCGCTTATGTGCAGCAGCAGTTCAAGGCATTTGCTACTGGAACCGCATTGAAACGCATCAGTCGCAAAGATTTGATGAGCATTCAGATTGCGGTGCCGTCCATTGACGAACAGCGAAAGGTGACGGAATCCTACTATAAATCCGGGTTAGACCAGGCTCACAAAGAACTTGAAATGGCTTTCGCTCGCTATAAGGAAGATACACACTTAAAGAAACATGCTATCGGACAAGACTTGGCTGACCTTGTGGCTGGATGGGAGAATCTAATGTATGTTCGTCAGCGGGGAAACGGACATCTGGACGATAACATGACATACGCCAACATGACGGTGGCCGAAATTGAAGATAGTATAGGTTATCTCATTGAAGTTGTCCGCAAACAGATTGATGAGTTCACTATTGCCGATGACAAAAAGAGCAATGACAAGATTAATCTATATGATTATTTCAATGAGTTTGTCAAAAGTCACAAGTCCTCGCGGTTCTCGTTCGCAACGGTCGAATGCGTGAAGGAACTGCGAAATGTGTCTGTCTATTTCTCAAAACCGGCTTTGGAACATGTTGTGAAGAACATCATCTTCAATGCCAAAGTGCACGGTTTTGAAGGCCTGAACATCGATTGTCCTGCGAAGAACAGAGTACAAATATGGATTTCCACTGACGACGAAAGGGTTACGGTCACAATAGCCAACAATGGCAAACCGATGCATGAGACGATACGCAAACGAATGTTTGAATACTCGAACTCTTCTGTACTTGGCAAAGAAGGACACAGGGGAACAGGTTGTTATCAAGCCAAACAATTGATGACAGAGAATGGTGGAGACATAGAACTGCTTCCTGCCGACAATGATTTTCCTGTTATTTTCAAACTGACTTTTAATAATTCAAATATCAACGACTATGAAAAGTGACGTTACATTGAATGTGCTTTGGATTGACGATGAAGATCTGAAGAATATCAGTGCCACCGCCAAAGAAGAATACAATATCCAACTGACAAGAGTGGGGTCTTGGGAAGAAGCTATGCCCTTGATGAAGGACGGTAATTACAAGCAATGGGATGCCGTCATACTCGATTGCTATTGCCTCTTGGAGAAAGGTGGGCCACAAGAGGACAACTTCCTTAAAATAGTGCTGCACGAAATGGCTAAAATAGTTGGAGACAAAGATGTTCTCCCGTGGTATGTGCTTTCAGCTGGGCAGAAGGGGAATTTCAACGACATTTTGGATCGCGACTTGAATAACGACAGACTTTTATGGGATGCCGGTTGGAATGACATTGCCTACAGAAAAACCGGCAAGCATGAAGGGAAGTCGGATGTGAAATGGATGTTTGAGAATATAGTAAACTGGGTTTCATCCAATAGTAATACGGTGAAACTGAAGAAACGGTTCCGTGACGTATTTGGTATCGACAACGAACTGGATAATTTACTGCTGAGTATTTTGCCAAATCTGGAAAGCGACAGAACTACAAATGCGTCGGTTTTCAACGAAGTACGCAAGGTTATGGAATGGCTTATGAAATACTGTAACAACACCGGCCTTTTGATAGAGAAATTCACAGATACTAATCTTGCCGCTTGTGTGAAGGAATTACACAAACGTCCAGCCTCCAATTACGTGACCATTGATGTACTTCAATGCATGGATTTTGTCGAAGAAATGTCTCAGAACGGCAGTCATCGCATGAAAAACGACAAATTGGTGCGCGATGGGGAGCGTCCTTTCCTAATCAAAAGTGTAATCTATTCCATGTTGAACATACTCACCTGGTGCAAAACCTTGCCGACAGATGAATACGAGCGACATGAGCTATGGAAGGAGATGAAGCCGGCGTGGGACAAACGAAATCCTGACAGAATTGAATGTTACGAAGGAAAAACTTTTGTGCTTGAAAAAGACGAAATGGGTTTTATTCATTGTGGGAAATGTCTTGTTAACAACCACTTTGACACATCAATTGGAAAATCAGCCATTTTGGAAAAAGTGGTTGAAAACACAGATAAAAAGACAAACAAGGAATATCCTTTGTATGCTTCATATATTGTAATTGTTGAACATTAAATACCAACTGTCATGTGGATTGCATTTCTTCTAGCCTTTCTGATAGAATCCTTCAAGGATATGACCGGAGATGGCTATTTCAAGATGAAATGAATAAGTTTGTAAACAGATACTCACATCGCTATGAAACACTGGATTATGCCCATTATTGCAGACTTTGAAAGTCTGGATACCCAAGAGGGGAAGAACGTCTATATTGTGTGGAGAACCCACACCCATTTCTCTGTCGGTGATATTGCCTATTTCTATATCAAACACCCGGAGATGCGTGTTGGCTACAAGTTACAAGTGTCCCGAATAAACCTTCCTGCCAACGACTTCCTCTCTGGGAAGAGAGCGTACATCAATCGTGAATATTACCAGAATGATAACGGCAAACCCACAACATTTGTTGAGTTCCTATTGCTGGAAAAATACAACAATTCTGCCGAATACTCATACAAGGCACTTCACAAACATGGGTTTAAGGGATTTGTCAGAAAGAACCAAGGATTGCCGGCATCTGTGGTTCAATATCTTGAAAGCCTTTCTTCAACGAATGATATTACACTGGAGGCCGATCCGGAGTTTCTTCCAGATTCGAAATCTTTTCCAGAAGGCTCTGTGGTAAAGGTATTTGTGAACAGATATGAGCGCAACCGAGTGGCACGCGAGAAATGTATTCAGAAAAAAGGTTGTGTCTGTTCTGTTTGTGGTATGGACTTCGGGAAAACATACGGAGAACTAGGGAAAGGCTTTATCCATATCCATCACACTACTCCAATCTCCTCCATCGGTAAAGACTATGAGGTTGACTATGAGAAAGATCTCGTGCCCGTTTGTCCCAACTGTCATGCCATGCTTCACCGACATGATCCACCATATACGGTTGCAGAGTTAAAAGGAAAGATGAGTCAAGTATCTTCAATTTACACCAAATAAACGTCAAAGATACATTTTTTCTAAAACGACAAAATCAATTATCCGAACCCAATGTAATGGTGCCGATGAAGATTGACGGCGACACACAACGGTTGATATTTCGGTGGTTTTTTCGGCTTCCTTCTCGTCGGGGGAAAGGGTCGAGACGCAGGCGGTGTTCTTCACTATCATATGATTCGACTCAATGGTATTCGAGTCAGTGGTCTCTACGATGTGATGTTATTCTAAGTAGTCTCTGAATAGCGACGAAAATAATCTAATTATAATGAAGAAAGAAGGAACACTATATTTAGTATAGAGTTACCATAGTGTCACCCAAAACGGGAACAACAGGGGAGCAATAGGAGAGCAAAACCAATAGACCATTATATCGCCATCTATCAGGCACATATGTTTCTTCAGTGGCGTTGCCGATTTTGTAATAAATGAATTTGTTGCGGGAATATGTCAGATGTCTGACATATTGGTTATATCTGCTATGCTGCCAGCATCTTGCGGTAACCTCTTTTCACTTCTGGAGAGTTTTGAGGCATCGGACGAGGGCTTGGTATTCGCCGTTGGTCAAATTTGTTTTTCTATTTGTTTGAACTTGTGCATTTTTTTGCACGGGTTCACTTGTTTTCTAATGAGTTGTCGCAAATTTTGCGACAACTGAACATTACTAATAACGCATTTCTCCCTGGTTTATTATGCAAAAGAAAAAGAGGATGCCTGATACACAGGACATCCTCTTTCGTGTTAAGTAGAAACTGACGGCTATTCTTCCTCGGCGGCGGCTTCCTCGTAGGCTTTGAGGAGGGCCTGCTGGACGTCGGCGGGGACGAGCTCGTAGCTGCTGAAGGTCATGGTGAAGGTACCGCGGCCGCTGGTGAGCGAGCTCAGGGCGGTGCAGTAGCGGTTCATCTCGGCCAAGGGGGCCTTGGCTTTCAGCGTGGTGTACTTGCCTTCGGCATCCATGCCCATGACGATGGCGCGGCGACCCTGCAGGTCGGTCATGACGCCACCCTGGGCCTCGGTAGGCACGGTGACAGCGATGTCGTAGATAGGCTCCTTGATCTTCGGGGCAGCCTGCTTGAAGGCCTCGCGGAAGGCGGTGCGGCCGGCAATCTTGAAGGCCGTTTCGTTGGAGTCCACGGGGTGCATCTTACCGTCGTAGATGTTGACGACGATGTCGCGGGCGTAGGAACCGGTCAGAGGACCCTGCTCCATCTTCTCCATGATACCCTTGAGGATGGCGGGCATGAAGCGGGCGTCGATCGAGCCGCCGACGATGCAGTTGTTGAAGACCAGCTTGCCGCCCCACTCCAGCGGATACTCCTGGGTGTCGCGGATGGGGTACTTGGTCTGGTTGGGCATGCCGTCGTAGTAGGGCTCGATGAGCATGTGCACCTCGCCGAACTGGCCGCTACCACCGGACTGTTTCTTGTGGCGGTACATGGCCTCGGCACTCTTGGTGATGGTCTCGCGGTAGGGGATGTTGGGGGCGGTGAAGTTGACGGCCAGCTTGTACTGGTTCTCGAAGTACCACTTCACGGTGTTGAGGTGCAGCTCGCCCTGGCATCCGAGGATGACCT
>Ga0326511_10003251_pt1 | contig 13077 bp, 10 predicted proteins | sample 0_2496_0518_D_FD_203701 | JGI IMG/M metagenome (GOLD analysis project Ga0326511, IMG submission 203701) | Bovine rumen microbial communities from UC Davis, California, United States - 0_2496_0518 | ecosystem: Host-associated > Mammals > Digestive system > Stomach > Rumen | place: USA... | reverse complement strand
AAAGCATCTCCTCTTTACTCCAATATCTATAGTCATCACTATCACTAAAATTGAAGATGTCTCTTACATATGCATAAAGTCCTGTTACTGTTATTTTTCCATATCCATCATTCATTATTTCAATTTTTCCTGAGGCTACCGCACAAATCGTAAATGAACCGAGACATGCATCCATAGCGTCAAGCATAGCATTAGAACGAGGGACTGATACATGATTGAAGAAATTGGCTTCCCATACATCCTTGTCCGATGTTGAAAAATCAAAAATTCCGCCGTTTTTCCATGCAGATGTTTTTTTTAAAACTTCTATCAATACCTGTTTCCCTGCATCAGATAATGATGTTTCACATAGTTTCTGGTACATTAGATTAAATCTAGAAAACTTACGAAACCATTCCCAATCACCATCAAAATCATATATAGCAGTGATTCCTTTTAAACGATCTGACTTGTTGGTAACATATGACTTTCCTGTCAGCCAAAACTTAAGTAGATTACTCAAGTATTTCCATCCAAGTTTTCCATGAACTTCTTCTTGAAGCCTAGACATATTTTCTGCAATCAAAGGTGAAAATAAAATGATTTCATCTGTTTTGCTTAGGTTGTACATAGGCGAAGTCAAGATCTTTTGCAAAACCTCATATCCACACGATAATCTATGTAAAAGTCCTCCACCCTCCCCAATAAAAACATTGGATGATCCTTCAATAACGACTCCTCAGTAACTGACAGAATCTCCAATTCTTGCTGCAGTCCGGCCATTGATAAAAACATGAGGGGCTCCTTTTGTAATAGCAGCATTACGTTTTTCACCAGACTCAGAACTATATTCTTCGCATAAATCCCCACATCTACCTGCAGGTTTCCCGTTAATAAAGACATTTGGTGAACCTGATATTAGTCTTACATTTTTCTCGTCTATTTTAATCTCAGCTTTATCACCTAGTCTCATTGCATTAGACATTTATTTTTCCTCATCTGTTCATTTTATATACAGCCCAGTCGAGTTTCCCAGATAAAAAGTAATAAAAACCTAAAGTAAATCAAGTTTTGTTTTAACTTTCTATGTAGTAAGACCGTCTTTTTTAAATTTGTAATTTGGATTTTTTTCAGTTTTTTTGATATCTCGCTCTAAATTTGTTTAGACAAAGGTTGTTTGAACATCCATCCCATTTATCTAGTTGATCTTCCATTAACGCATCATCTTCCCATCCGCAGAAAGGATAGATATCAAAGCTAGATTCTGAAGTGAATAAATGTTTTCCGCATACAGGGCATATCATTGATTTAAATTCTTTTCGTCCTTCCATATTATTTACCCGATTTAATTATCTGTAATTTAAAATATTTATATCACTTTTCTGGCTTGAAATACGGGACTTAAACCTTATAGATAAAGCTCATGCCGAGCACACAGATTAAATACTTCCCCCGCGGAAGTTTTTTTTGAAGGAAAAAATGAATTGCTATTCACACTCTCCAATAAAAGCATCAATTTAAGAGCATGATGATTTACGCGGTGAATAAAGTGCATAGTTAAATAACAGTGCCGACATGATATTAGAATACATCTTTAGATATATTTTTTTAACAACAAAACCTTTATACTAAGGGATATTTAGGATTAAAAAAGAGTATCAGACCATGTCCCAAACTGTCCTCCTAAACGAACCTACTATCTTAATTTATCTCATCAGTGCTCTTAGTATTGTTACTGTCATTGTACTAATGTTTTTCTTTAAAGCAAACTGCCGTTATCAGCACAAAAAACATGAATTACAGGAAAAAATAAGGGAATTTGAGAGCCTTTACTCTCAGTTCAATCAGCAAAAGGAAGAACATAAAAACCTTGAAAATCAGTATGCAATCCTCAACCTTGAATACCAGAAAAGTCATAGTGAGGCTAAAAAAAATGAGGATTACTACCAAGCACTAAATGAGCGCTATCATCTGCTTGAAAAGCACAACCAGAGTGTTACCTCAGCCCTACATGGCTATGAGGACAATATACGAATACTTACTGAAAAAAATACACAGTTAACCCGTCAAAATGAGGAACTGCATCTCAAGATTACTCAGACTCTTGAACAGAATCTTAATCTTGCTGAAAAGAAGGAAGAATACTCAAAATACATTGCAACACTAGAATCACGTCTTGAAAGTGAAAGCCGTATCAAAGATCAGAATGAGGAAAATCTCATAAAGTCCCAGAAAATGCTTGAAGAGAGACTCAATACTCTATGTGAAAGATTTGTGAATAAAGGTGCAGAGGGACTAAACGAACAGTCTCAGAAAACCATGACCGCGGTTATCACACCTTTACGCGAGGAACTTGATAAATTCCGTAATATGATTTATGAGGGACGTAAAGAACAACAGCAGCGTGACGGTGCCTTTGCCAATGAATTAAAAAATCTTAAGGAGTCTTCCCTGTCTCTGACCAAGGAGGCTCAAGAACTTGCCAATTCCCTGCGTCACGGAGTCAAATCTCAAGGCATGTGGGGAGAACAGCAGCTAGAAAGAGTTTTAGAGAGTTCAGGTCTCGTCAAGGGACGTGAATACCAGCGGGAGGTAGCGGTTCATCCTGATACACACCTTGATATGAAACACGATAAAACCGTAAGACCAGATGCCGTTATCAATCTTCCTGACAATCACTGTATTATCATTGATGCCAAATGTTCACTTAGCGCCTACACCAATTTTATCAATGCCATAACACCAAAAGATAAAGAACAGGCATTAAAGGAGCATATACAGTCCATTAAGAATCACATTCGTGAATTAAAGGACAAAGGCTATAGTGAGTACTATCGCGAAAGCCTCAACAGTCCATCCTTTGTTTTTATGTTTGTCCCCTTTGACGGTGCTCTGTCAGAAGCGCTATATAACGATGCAACCCTTTATGAGACAGCCTCCAAGCAGGATATCTACCTTGTATCACCATCCTCTCTGCTGCCAGCATTGCGGGTGGTGACTAATCTTTGGATGCTCTCAGAACAGACCAAAAGAGTTAATGAACTTATCAACAGTGCCCAGAGTATTTTTGAGAAATTCAAAACAGTAGAAGACCGGCTCGAGACCATAATCCGCAGTCATGATCAGGAGCAGCAGCTGTTAATAGATCTTAGAACATCAATGATTACCGGAAAAGGCAATCTTAAGGACAAGATTATAAAGTTCAGTCGTAATGGGCAGAGACATATCAGGGAAAACAACGGCAACACAATTGATGGTGCTGCCGTTATGCTTGAAAAGAACAGAGATAACCGAGCCGCAAACGACTCGCTGATGTAGCTAAGGCTTCATAAAGTGGGAGCCTTTGGCGATACCAACAAGACCTGAGCGCACCACTTCCTGGATTTCCACAATTTTACCTAGGGTTTCAATAAAGTTATCACTTTCAGCAGAGCTGCCCACAAATTCCAGAGTAAAAATCTCCGCATTAAGGTCAATAATGCGGGCATGGAAAATATCCGCAAGACTCTTTACCTCATCACGGATACTGCGATTAGGTGTATAAAGTTTAACCAAAACCAGTTCCCTTTCAAGGCCACCCTCTGCCTCTTCTAAAAGAGCAGATACTCTGAATACACAAACTAGTTTATGCAGTTGTTTTGTAATCTGCTCGGCCTCATCCTTCTCCCCAGTGGTCAGAATAGTGCATCTTGACAATGTAGGATCATCAGTTGGTGCCACGGTCAGACTGTCAATATTGTATCCGCGCTGTGAAAACAGACCAACCACACGCGATAAGGCGCCAGCCTCATTTTCTAAGAGAATAGAGATGACGTGTCTCATTTAGTTGTTCTCCTCATCATTAAGCATCATGTCAATCATAGAACCGTTAGCACGCTGCCATGGCATGACCTTGGTATTGATATCAGTAATCACATCCACCAAAATAAATTCATCTGGAGACTGCAGTACGGCTCTAATGGTATTTTCTAACTGCGCAGAATCCTTGACCCGTATTCCCTTAAAGCCATAGGCCTCAGCCAGTTTGACAAAATCAGGGTTTCCATCAAGATTAGTGGCACTGTAGCGCTCATCATAGAATACGCTTTGAAACTGTCTTACCATGCCTAAAACAGAATTGTCGAGAATAAACACCTTAATCGGTAGTTTATGTTTACGACATACTGCCATTTCCTGCATATTCATCTGGAAAGAGCCGTCACCGGTAATACAGATAACAGGACTCTTAGGGTTGGCAAAACGTGCGCCTATGGCAGCAGGTAACCCCACTCCCATGGTGCCAAGTCCCCCCGAAGTCAGAAAATGACGAGGCTTGTCAAAATCAAGGTACTGTGCTGAGAACATTTGATGCTGTCCCACATCAGTAGTTATAAAAGGTTCAATCTTCAGTTCCTTGATAACCATGTTCAGAGTTTCCATAAATTCCTGAGGTCTTATCATGTCTGAAGACTTGTGGTAGGAAAGACAATTCTTCTTGCGGAAAACCTCGATTTTCTGCCACCACTCACTCAAATCAGCAGGTTCCTTGCCAATCTCATCTAGGGCATCCAAAATTTGCTGCATAACGGTTCTGGCATCACCTACTATAGGAATATCCGCTCCTACAGTTTTAGAAATCGAAGCCGGATCAACATCAATATGCACCACTTTTGCCTCAGGACAGAATTTTGAGACAAGATTAGTGGCGCGATCGGCAAAACGGGTACCGACTGCAAAAATCAGATCCGAGTTATGCATGGTTTCATTAGCCTCGTACAGTCCATGCATGCCAAGCATACCCAGATACTGTTTATCCGTAGTTGGATATCCCGAAATTCCCATCAGCGTACTTATCACCGGAAGATTAAGTTTTTTGGCTATTTTATAGGCCTCACCAGTTGCATCTCCCTGTACCACACCGCCACCTATCAGCATGACAGGTTTTTTGGCGGATAACAGTGCTGAGGCAGCGCGTTTAACCTGCCCCTTATGACCAAAAACCGTAGGATTGTAAGAACGTATAGAAACATCCGATTTTGGTTCATAATCAAAAAGATAATTGCGATTCTGACAGTTCTTAGGAATATCCACCACTACCGGTCCCTTGCGACCTGTGGAGGCAATATAAAAAGCCTTACGCAGATTTTTGGCTATATCCTCAGGTTTTTTGCACAAAAAACTGTATTTGACAACAGGTCTTGTAACGCCCATGGTATCCACTTCCTGAAAGGCATCAGTACCAATAAGAGAGGTGGCAACCTGACCTGTAATCAGCACTAGTGGAATTGAATCGCCATAGGCGGTAGCAAGGGCGGTCACGGTGTTGGTGGCTCCAGGACCTGAAGTCACAATTGCCACACCAACCTTACCGTTAGATCTGGCATAACCGTCGGCCATATGCACCGCTCCCTGCTCATGACGAGCAAGAACATGCATTATTTTAGAATCATACAACTCATTATATATATCAGTAACCGCTGCTCCTGGATAACCGAAAATAAGATTAACTCCAAGATCCTCTAAAACCCGAACTACCTGCTGGGCTCCGTTTAACTTTTCCATAATCAAAAAAAATCACTAATAAAACATAAGTTGCCATCTGTCGACAGCAACTGCCCCATCCTCAAAAGGATGCTTTAAACTTTTAAAACTTCACCTACTACATCAGGCCGCGCCGCAATAAACGGAGTAATTCTTATGAGTTTTTTGGCAAAAACCTCAAGGAGCTCCGCTGCACTGTGGCTTTTTCTGTAATTCAGCTCCATAGGTCTTAACGGAAGCAGTTCAAGGAAGGATACTTCTGTTGCTCCCACACTAAGACTCTGGCTTGACTTGGCATACTCTCCCATGCCGGTCAGCATAGCGCCGACAAAATGAGCACCAGTGTCAAACCCACCTTCTTTTTCAAGATAATAGCCAAAACCAATCGCCTTATCTTCAGCAAGGAGAGCCAAAATTACCTCAATTAGCAGATAAACCTCAAAATTACCCTTTCTGTCCTGATAAAATCTGTAATCCTTAGGCAAACCTAAAGCCAGTTCCACGCCTTCAGTATACCCGTCCTCACGTTTGTAGGTTTTTCCACTTAGTCCAACACTGACAAGTAAGTTATAGTCATGTTCTGCTGTTGGAGCAATTCTGTAGATCTCAACATGATTAACAGAGCATAAATGTTCAGGATTACCAAAGTGCTTTCCTATATGTTCAAGAAGAGTCTGCACCTCTTTATCAGAAACGCCCTTAAATTGAGAAAGTCTTTCTTCAGAACGGCATATATCAAGCATCCTTGTAATTTTAGAAAAAAGCTCTGCCTGTTCTAGCCTGGTAAAACGCTCTGCTCTTTCAAAGCGAATGAGAGCATCCTGACCTAATCCCTTTTTGTAGAGAATATATCCCTCATAAAAAAGATATGTCGGATCGTCCTTGCCACTTAGCGCAAATTGCGACAAAACCAACTGAGCCTTATCTAGAAGCGAAAGCGGATCAGAGGTCTGATTGGCAGCATTGATATAGGCGCGTACCAGCTCAAGACATAATGCATAGTCATTTTCACGATCTTCAAGAAGACTTATGATCCTAAAATACTGACGTTCACGATTTAACTCTGCAATCGTTAAAAGCAGCTCTGAAGGTGACTGCATCTGTTCTGACATTTACTTTTATCCCGCTGTAACCATGTCTTCTGAAAACTACTATGTGTGCAAAGAGTGCTCGCCTCTGAAGATGCCACAGACACCGGAACGTACGGTTTCCACGACCTCTGCCTGTTCACCCACAGCCTTGAGGAAACGATCAACTTCTATGGAAGATTCAACAAACTGCAAGATATACTGATCTTGAGTAATATCCACAATTTTAGCGCCAAAAATATCACACAGAGTTTTGATTTCTTCGCGCTGGGTATGTCCAATGGCCTTTACCTTTACAAACAGGATCTCGCGTCCCACAATATCAACAGAATTTTCCTCGTGACTTGAGACCTTGATGACATTTACCAGCTTATGCAACTGTTTGGTGATACGCTCAACTATTGTACCGTCCCCCTTAGTGAGGATGGTAATTCTAGAAATGGTATTATCCTCAGTAGGTGCAGCAGTGATATTCTCAATATTATAGCCACGCTGAGAGAATAATCCCACCACACGGGATAAGGCACCCGACTCATTTTCAAGCAAAATAGAGATAATCTGTCGCATTTTATTCCTCGTTTAAGAACATGTCTGACATACTGCCACCCATCTGCTGCATTGGCAGTACCTTTGCATCTGTATTGCAGGCTATATCTACAATAACCAGCCTGTCCTTCATGCTCAAGGCTTTCTTCACCGTATCCATAAGTTCACTGCGTTTTTCCACCCTAAAGGCCTCGTGACCATAAGCCTTGGCAACAGCCACAAAATCAGGATTGAAATTAAGATTGGTCGAAGAAATATTGCCATTATAAAACATCTTCTGCCACTGACGAACCATACCCAAGGTACAGTTATCTAGGATAAAAATCTTAATTGGAATATTGAATTCCAAGGCTGTAGACAGTTCCTGAATATTCATTTGGAAAGAGCCATCACCCGTAAAAAGGACAACTTCCTTGTCAGGACAGCCTATTTTGGCCCCCAAGGCTGCCGGAAAGCCGTAGCCCATGGTACCGAGACCCCCTGAGGTTAAAAAATGCCGTGGCTCATCAAATCTGTAGTACAAGGCAGTAAACATCTGATGCTGTCCCACATCGGTTGCCACTATGGCCTTACCCTGTGTGGCCTCATAAACGGCCTCAATAATCTCTTGAGGTTCAATGAGATCCTTATTCTTCTCATATTTGAGACAATTGCTTTCACGCCACTTGTTAATCTGGCCCCACCATGCTTTTAGGGCCTCAACATTCTCTTTGTACCCAGCCTCATCAAAGACTTCAATAAACTGCTCTAAAACAGTTTTGGCATCACCTACAATAGGAATATCAGCATTGACAGTTTTAGAAATGGATGCTGGATCAATATCGATATGCACGATTTTTGCTGCAGGACAGAATTTGTTCAGATTATTGGTAACACGGTCATCAAAACGACAGCCTACCGCAAGCACCAAATCTGACTTATCCATAGTCTGATTTGCCTCATAAGTACCATGCATACCGAGCATACCTAGAAAATGGCGATCATTTTCTGGAAACACTCCTAATCCCATGAGAGTTTCGGTGACAGGTAAATTGAAGCGCTCCACAATATTCTTAATCTCCACAGAAGCACCTGACAGCTGAGCTCCACCACCAATAAGCAGCACCGGATGATTAGCCTCTGCAATGAGTTTGGCAGCTCTTTTAACCTGTCCACGATGACCTAAACGTGTAGGATTATAGGAACGCATCCTAACTTTATCGGTCATTTCAGGATATTCAAACTTCTGCGATGGGCGTACACAATCTTTTGGCACATCAACAACCACAGGACCTGGTCTGCCTGTTGCAGCAAGATAAAAGGCCTGCCTTATGTATTTTGGAATATCCAGGGCGTTTTGACACAAATAAGAGTGTTTCACTATAGGTCTTGTAATACCGACAGTATCTACTTCCTGAAAGGCATCAGAACCTATCAGTGGTGTTCCCACCTGACCGGTGATCACCACCATAGGAATAGAATCCATATACGCAGTCGCAATAGAAGTTACAGTATTGGTAGAGCCTGGTCCTGAAGTAACGAGACATACACCTACCTTTCCAGTGGCTCTTGCATAACCATCTGCTGCGTGAGCCACTCCCTGTTCGTGACGCCCCAAAATATGTTTGATCTTTTTTGAAGCAAGCAGAGCATCATAGATATCAAGGACTGCACCACCAGGATATCCAAACAGAGTATCAACTCCTAAGTCCTCTAAAGTACGCACTAACATCTGTGCGCCTGACATCATGGTCATGAATTACTCCTATAAAAAATAACTGATTAAAAATTACAAAATTCACACAAAACCTGCAGTTAACTCTTCTTAGCCTTAGGCCAAAAACGCTGAGGAACATCTTTCACCCATTTTTCATACTCACTGGGGAAATCTCTCTTTAATCTTGGTTCATCAATAAAGCGGGCAAAGAGATATGCTCCGCATAAAACTAATGCTGGAACCAAAAGTGCCATAAGACTATTAAGAGCACAGGAAAAACCTAGATAAAATAAAACCAAGCCTAAGTGCATGGGATTTCTGCAGATGCTATACGGACCTGTAGTGACTAATTTTACAGTTTCACTAGATAATTTTATAGCTCCCACAACCACTGCACCACCATGACCTTTTTTTATGAGTTCATAATTGGCCCAGATGACAAATACAAGACCAACTGCAGAAGAGAAAGCGCCAAATACAATGGGGATCTTGTTCTCCGGCATGAAGGGATAATACCAAAGACTGGCAAGATACACCATAATTCCAGGAACTACAATGAAAACTATAAAAGCCCCCAAAATATAGGCGAGGATATTTCGTGACATATACTCTATCCTTGTTAATGCTGTCCATCCTTAATATGTTCTTTTAAAAGCATAAGAATTATACCAAAAGGATGCATGGCCGTACGGTGTTCCATTCTTTTTACCTGACTGCGACAGGAAAAACCGGTAACAAGACAGTGAGAAAAATCCCTAGCTGCAAGCAAATCATGCCAGTTCTTCTTATATACCGCAAAAGATTCCTCCTGATTTTTTCGCATATGACCAAATAGTCCTGCCATACCGCAGCAGGCCACATTTACAGGTATTATCGATTGGCCAAGTCTTGCAAAAATATCTTGCCACATATTACAGGTGACAGGTTCTAGAGCTCTCTGGGTACAATGCGTAAACAGATAATAAGGTTCATCCATCTTCACAGCTTCAACTTGCAACACCTCTTTTAGAGCATCTATTTTACCACCTGTTCCCATCTGTAGTTCTCTAAATAACCACTCCTCTGGTAAGAGCACATTAAATTCTCCGCACATCTGTCCAAGACAGTCCCGATACTCATCCCGGTAACAGAGAGTTAAGGCTGGATCATATCCTACTAGAGTTATACCCTTTCTTGCAAGGTTAGCAAGACGTGAGGACTGTTTAGAGGCTGCATAGATAAACCCGCGACGATCGCCTCTTATCATTTTCACTTTGCCATTTTCATATGGCTTTAAAAAAGCCACCCTAAAACCTAGCATTCTTATAACGCTGGCCATCTCAATAAGACCCTGCGCCTCATAACTAACAGTAAAAGGATCGGTCACCACCAAAACCTCATAGTCAGTAGTCAAAGACACCCTACTAGATAGAACGGCAAAATTGTTCTTTTTGCACAGTGCATAAAATGATGCATCTGCAAAAGGCGGCAAATCCACCAGGCCGAAAACCAGTTTATTAAAAAGTTTTGCCAGCGAATTTTGTAACAGAAAATTACAGAGCCTAGGAAATCTTGCCATGAGAGGCAAAATAGCCTCAGAGCGTAAAATCAGTATATCCATCAGGGGACGCAAATAACGTCCATAGTAGAGATTAAGAAATCTTGAATTGAGATCAGCCGCGTTTACGTGTGTCGGACAGATGCTCTTACAGGATTTGCAGGCAAGGCAAGTATTGATTTTTTTGTAATACTCTGTTGCATAGTCAGTAGAACGTGTAAACAGTGTGTTATACAGTCTTTTAAAGTAACTTAAAGGATTTTTGCTATGAGTCTGCAGAGACAGTTCCTCTGCGGCAAGATTATGTCCTTTTTTGGTCATCTGCCTTACAAAATCCCGCATTAACTCCGAATATCCTTTAGGTGAGCGCACATGGTCACGAGTATAGCGGTATGACGGACACATAAGGTCGCTGTTCTTATAACTGAAACATTGTCCATTACCGTTACAGGCTATGGAATTATGAAAGGCCGTGCGGATATTGTAAGGTATAAGTTCATCGTAGTTGCCCCGCATCATGGAATTAACTTCCACAAGACTATCATGATCGTTACCATATGGCACGCAGATTTTTCCTGGATTCAGCACATTGTGCTTATCAAAAATAGCCTTTATTTTGCGGGCTTCTTCATATAATCCCGTAAAGAACATTTCTCCATACTTAGCCCGATAGCCACGACCGTGCTCCCCCCACATCTGTCCCTTATAGGAGGCTACTAATTTGGCAACCTCATCAGATATGTACAAGAGTTTATCTCGTTCACTCTTTTGGGTAAGATCAAGGGCTGGTCTAACATGCATCAGTCCCGTATCCACATGACCAAACATTCCGTAAGGCACATCCATACTATCTAAAAGTGCTCTAAAATCACGGATATAATCGGCCAGATGCTCAGGAGGTACCACTGTATCTTCGGTAAAAGGCACCAGTTTCTTATCGCCTGACGCAGCACCTAGCAAGCCCACAGCCTTCTTGCGCATGCCGTACACTGCGGAAATTCCTTCTGCAGTAGATACTATCTGTGCCCCCAAAATACCATCAGCAAAGCTCTTTCCCTTTTCATTGATTAAATCATAAATGTTCTGTAATTTGCTTTCTTCCTGTTCCCTGTTATTACCATTAAATTCAACAATATTAAGTCCCATAATCTCATGCTCTGGAACTTCTTCAATATAATCTTTTACCCCCTGCCAAACACTGTCATGACGAGCAAGATTCAGAACTTTAGAATCAACGGTTTCAACAGAGAAAACGCCTGCATTTATCAGAGTTACCGCATGTTTTAAGGCACTATCAAAATCGGCGTATTTGACAACCATCAACTGCCTAAAAGATGGAACACAGGTTAAATCAAGAAGAGCACCGACAATAATGCCTAATGTACCTTCAGCACCACAAATCAATCTTGCCAGATTAAGAGTATCTGTTTCCTTATCATAGGCATGATAAAGATCATAGCCTGTCATAAAACGATTCAGTTTCGGAAAATTTTTGACAACCTTATCGTGACAATTCTTAAGCAGTGCATAACAAGTTCTGTAAATATCCCCAACAAGGCCATCATACTCTAAACATTCCTGCAGTTCCCGCCCACTCACAGGACGGAAAGTTGTTAGCGTTCCATCGACTAAAACTACGGTTACTTCCTTTATGTGCGAAGAAGTACGTCCATATTTTAAAGATCCCTGCCCGGCGGCATCATTTGAAATCATGCCTCCAATACAGGCACGGTTAGAGGTGGAAAGTTCTGGTGAAAAAAATAGACCATCCTTTTTTAGATACTCATTTAGTTCATCCTTAATAACTCCAGACTCTACATAAACACAGTGATGTTCCTTATCAAAATCAGAAATTTTCTTTAAATACCGAGAACAGTCCATGACAAGTCCGGTATTAAGAGACTGTCCGTTGGTACCGGTACCACCGCCTCTAGCCGTTATTACGAGCGAATCAAAGGGGGACTTAGCCCTTAATTTCATGGCAGTAACCACATCACTTATATCCCTTGGAAAAATAACCGCCAAGGGCATGCACTGATATACAGAGTTATCAGTAGCACAAAGTAGTCTTGAGGAATAATCACTCTCAATATCTCCTTTAAATCCTTCCTTACGAAGTTTACCAAGATATTTATTTAAAAGAGGATTATTATCTGTGCCAACATGTGTCTTAGGTATCATGAAATCAGTCCTGAGAATTTAATTAAAAGTCTTCTGGCATAATGCGACAAACCGTTTGAGATTGCAAACCCTCTCATATTTCTCTCTGAAAAGGTGCATAAAACAGTTCAAAATCTAACCGCAAAAAATAAAGTACTGTTCGAAAAAAGTAAAGTATGCGCCATACAAAATCCAGCACTTAGGAGGAAAAATACAGCAAGTAAAAATTGTGACAAGTAAAAACGGGAAAATGGTAGCTATGACTGGAATTGAACCAGTGACCTCAGCATTATGAGTGCCGCGCTCTAACCAACTGAGCTACATAGCCAGAGTGGCTGGGGTACTAGGATTCGAACCTAGGTAATGACGGAATCAGAATCCGTTGCCGTACCACTTGGCGATACCCCAACACATAAGACATAAGATGGTAGCTATGACTGGAATTGAACCAGTGACCTCAGCATTATGAGTGCCGCGCTCTAACCAACTGAGCTACATAGCCAGAGTGGCTGGGGTACTAGGATTCGAACCTAGGTAATGACGGAATCAGA
>Ga0326511_10003250_pt1 | contig 13078 bp, 24 predicted proteins | sample 0_2496_0518_D_FD_203701 | JGI IMG/M metagenome (GOLD analysis project Ga0326511, IMG submission 203701) | Bovine rumen microbial communities from UC Davis, California, United States - 0_2496_0518 | ecosystem: Host-associated > Mammals > Digestive system > Stomach > Rumen | place: USA... | reverse complement strand
AAAGGCACAGCCGAGCAGAATACTCAGCTTTTAGAGTTACTTAAGGCTGGAAAGCTTGTAAAGGCATAAAGTAAAATAGGAAATATTAACATGCAGTAACGTTCCATAAGAAGCAGGGTGAAGCGGCGACCGTAAGGAACCGAGAAATGCAACAGGCAGTACCCTGTGACTGAACCTTTTAAGGCCGCAAACTTTGGTGATAGATTATAAATAATCAATCATTTATTTATAAATAGGTAGAAATAGCTTAAGAGCCGGAAATTATGCAATGAAAAGAAAATGTATTCCTTTTGTATTCCAATGCTACCAATGCCAGTATTTATGCGGTTAATTATGCCGAATATCATCATTGGTAGTGATGAGGTCCCGAGTTCGACTCTCGGTTCCAGCAGAGCTTAAAAAGCTCGAAAGTATCACGTTTGTGAATGCTTTCGGGCTTCTTTTTTTCTCTTTTTTACTGTCGAAAACTGTCGAAACTAGTGCAAAGCTGATGTAGTCTAAACGCGCTCTGCAGGCGGTTCTTTATTACGGTGAAATGCAAAAATGTATTCCTTTTGTATTCCGGGTATTCCTCAAAATCCTTTTAATATCAGCTTGCAGAGGACAGTTTTTGAATTAAAATAAATCAAATTACAATGCTTTTGATTTTGGCAGCGGTCTTCTCCAGTGATTCGTCCAGGTGGGAGTAAATCTCCAGGGTAATTTTGATATTGGAATGGCCTGCAAGCCTCTGGGCTTCTTTGACGGAAACTCCATTATAGTAAAGCATAGTTATATAATTATGTCTGAAGGTATGCGCTGTCAGATCAGTGAGTCTCAGGGCATCGGTTCCGCCCATCTGGGCATTGATCTTGTCTCTGATCCGCTTGAACATTCTTTTGTAGACCGATTCGCTGATCGGAGCTTTATCCCGTCCATGAAAGAGGTATAAACTGCCTTCCGTGTCGTATGCCTTGACTTCATCTTGATACCAAAATGGTATCAAAATCGACCTGTATCCGGCTTTTGACTTGGGGGGCTTTATAGTTTTACCTCCACGCCATTGAAGCGCCTTGGAGACGGTCACAGTTCCATTGGCGTTGAAATCTGATGGCATAAGAGCGAGAGCTTCTTCCTTGCGCATGCCGGTGACAAAAAGAGTATCAATATAAAGCTGCTCCATAGGAGTAAACGCTCCGGAGTTTTTAAGAGCTGTTATAGCTGCTTTTTCTGCCTCAGATAATGCGCGCTTTTCCTTCGCTTCGATACTTTTAACTTTGAGCTTGGCAGCGGGATTATCATAAATAATTTTGTCATCAACAGCCATCTGAAAGACCTGTCTAAGTAAGAGCCGGACATTATTCTGGATGTAAGCAGATTCTTTTGAAAAGATAAGCGACTGCAGATCGGACAGCCTGATATCCTTGATCTTCATCCAGCGAACCGGATCCAGATGATTTTTGAGAGTATATTTATATGATTCATATCGGTTTATGCTGATGGCTGGCCGTTTCATTTCAAGCCATGATTCCGCATAAGTCTGCAGGGTGGAGTTGTTGCTTTTAACGTAAATGCCTTGATCTATCATGTGACGGATCTCAGCGCATTTTCTGTCGAATTCGCGCTTGCTGGATGCTCTTGCCCATAATCTTTCGGGAGTTCCATCTTCGAGATAACGACCTGTTGTAAAGCCTTTTTGATATTTACTAGCCAAAAATAAATCCTTTCCAGTTGATTTAAATCAACTTATAATATAAAATAATAGCGAATCATTAAGCAGCATGGGCAGCTCAGACGGCCTGCTCATGGAACAAACATGCGAAGACCCTATTCTACGGAATCTTTGGCGAGCGTGTTGCCCTACGACTTATCCTTGCCGGGTTGCGTAGGGCTTATTTTTTTTAGAAAAATTTATGATCTTTCATTGCAGGGTACGGAGTATCACCGATGCCGGGATAACGTTTAACATGTCCATCTATCCCGATGTCGAAGACATCTCTATCCTCACGGACATCAGCCCAATTGTAAGAATCAAATTCTGCTCTGGGGACGGAGATGGTCATAACTTTTGTAGTGGTCACTTTGCCGCTTGGATCCTTTAAGTTGGTAGATATATTAAAAGTAACTTTGTTGATATACTTATTTACCAGGTAAACGTCATGACAAACTCCGCCATATAAAGAGTACATGGTTTCTAAAAATTCATCTTTGTTTGCGTATTTATCGTCAGAAACAAAGCTTATGGTATATGTTCCGTCATTCCGGGCATAATTAGTTAATGTCAGATCTCTATAGTTGACATTATATATTGCAGCTCTGGTCTTGAATGCTGCCTGAAGCACATTAGCATCTTTTTTATAGATTGCACGGGCCTTTGAGTTATAAACAAGATCCTTGTTTAAGGCAAAAATGATTAAAAATATAACCAAGCCGGCAAGAATAATTTTCAAAGGGACAAAAGCTTTTTTGCGTCTGGCAGGGATGCAGCAATGCTGATAGAAGCGCATATGAATGCAGTTATGACTGCGCTGGAATTCGTCGCAGTCGCAGGATTGAGGCGTGACTCTGTAAACAAAATCGGTACTGTAATCAGCGATAAGTGCGTCAGATCTGCGAAGCTTCTTGATCACTAAATCTTCAAACGGTGCAGTAATACTCATAAGCGTTTCTCCTTTCTGCAGCATCATGGTTTTGTAATAATGCAAAATTTTATGAAAATTAATAAAAGTCGTAGTATACTATTTCATCTGAGGGAATATCTTTAACACTATTATGCAGTTCCACAGTCCCGTCTACAATGAATTTAGTGAGTATGGGTTTCATGCTGAATGTTTTCCAACGGTAGTTAATAAAATTTTCTCGTGTCATGGATATTTTTACAAATTTTTGAATATTAGTATTCCCGTAAAAATCATTGAAGTATGTAGAAACAACAAAGGTGACTTTGTTGACGCCTTCGATGTTATATGCTTCTTGGCAATAATTAATATATCGAGAAAAAATTCCTGATAAAAACTCTGAATTTTCCATATCGCCTATTTTTTGGCAGGTAAAAAATACTGTATAGACTCCGTCACCTGCACCGGTATCTAAAACGCTTACGTCAGAGCATTTTAACCAACTAGTGTCTTTTGTAAAAAGAGCAGTTAGTGATTCAGTGTCATTAGTGTAAGGCTTGATATTTGTATTTTTTACATGTGCGATAAAAAATGCCAGGGCGATTAAGAGAGTGGCGATTATAGCGAGATACTTGAGTCTGGCAATTCTATTATTGAGTTTGATAGAGTCTTTATCCGGAATAACAAATTGATTGTAATAGAGTATGTGAATACAAGGATTTTTTGTATTTATAAATTCATCGCAATCGCAGGTATCGACAGAAACAGTATAAATATAATCGTCGTTATAATCTGCGATCAGTGCATCATTGTCCCGGATCTCTTTAACTTTTAGATCTTCGTACTTTGAACTGCTACTCATAAGCATCTCCTTTCTTTTGCCAATAATCTCCCTTTTAAAATTTTATCGACAAAATCTTATAAATAATTAGCTCTATTTTATCATCCTACGTCCTCTGATAATTTTAAATCCTTTTTTATATCTAACAGTTTGCAAACGCTTTTCTGGGTTCCTTCGTCTGCTTTGCGATAAGCAGAGATAATTTTTTCTTCATCTGAATCTAGAACTATAGCATTGAGGATATTTACATTATCTTCATCAAGCCCAAGAAACCAATCGGATGATACATTAAAATATTTGCATATTGCAATTAATGTATCAGTATTAATTCCTTTATTTCTTTTTTTCCAATTTGATAAACTGCTTTCTTTCAGCCCTGTTGCGCGGCATAGATCTGCGACAGTTGAGTTTTTTGCGCGCAAAAGCTCTGTGAATTTTTTGTACATAAAATCACCTCATTTCAAAAGAAAAGTATTTTAAATATTGACTTCTCAAAAGTGAAGTGATATTATTATATTAACTTCACATATGAAAAGTTAAAATGATTGTCAGCATAATTATTTTAACACATTTGTGAAGTTTATAAAACACTCATTAAAGGTAGAGGCCTTTGATATTCGTAAAGGAGCGCAGGAATGTACGAGAAATTTGAAGAGCTTCTGAAAGAAAACAATGTCACAGTAGCAGAAGTTAGCAAGGCGACAGGCATACGACAGTCAACTTTGTCGAACTGGAAAAGAAGAAAGGGAAATCTTAATGTCGTGAATACCCAAAAAATTGCAGATTTTTTTGGGGTAACTACAAAAGAATTGTTTGAATAAAAATTCCCCGGGCAATTATATCGCCCAGGGAAATGAATTGGATACAGATATTATAGCATATCTGGGAAATGAGGCAATATGGATATTAAACAAAATATGAGTCTCAAGGAATTTTCAGAGTATTCCGGACTGCCTTACAGCAGAGTAAAGGAACTAGTCCATATTCCTAGACAGACTTTTGCCTATAAGCTTCCTGCCGGGTCTAAGTGGTATATCAATATTTCTAAATTCGACAAATGGCAGGATATGCAGATAGCAAAAAGCAGATAATTAGCTGTTGTTTCACTCGTTTGGCGTTAATAAACTTCTGGAGGGGATTTTATTGACTGTGGGGCCAAAGAGTGAAGCGTGTACTGTCCCGATCTGGCTGTGTCGGGATTCGCCTGCGCGTGATTTTTAAGAAATCAGCACACGGGAAGGAATTTATTATAATGGGGAAATTTCACAACGTATTGACTTTTTTAGTCACTGTTTTGGGAGCAGTGATTATTTCTGCAACGCCTATTCAGGCGGAAAACCAAATAAAAGTAATGGTCACTTGCTATTCGGAACCGGGAAAGACTTACTCCGGATCCGCGAGGACAAGCGGCATTATTGCAAGTAAAAAGGAATGGCAGGGATGTATCGCCAACATTTGGAAAGTAGAAGACGGAGAGCCGGGAGAATTTATCGGGATCTATGAGATCCTTGATATAGGTTACGGCCACGCGCTGGAAGATTCCGGCACGACATCTGAGCTTTGCGGTTATGAGGGAGATCCTGCCGGAACAGTTGAAACCGGGCTGACATTAGATTTTAGGCAGCCGGATTATTCGTCGTGCGTAAAATTTATGAAAGACACATTTACCGGTGAGGGTTCGACAGGATCCGAGGTGTATGTGCAATTGATAAGGGGGGATGGCTGATGGCGGAACCGGTCAGAAAATTGAAGGAAGTCAGTAATATAAGAGCCAAGGATCAAAGGCGGATCAAGCGCTTCGTGGATCCAAGAGACGGAAAAGTTTACCAGGACATAACTGACTATTTGTTCGAAAGCTTTTATGGAGACTTTGAGATAGATCCGGCGACTTTATTCCTGATGAAGAGAGGAATATCGTAGCAATTTTAAGAAAACTTCGATGTTGATTTAAGAAAATGATAAGGCGATGGAAGGATGCCTTTTTAGAGGAAAATACAAATAACAGTTCTTGGAGGGACTAACTATGGGAAACTTATTTAATTTATTCATGGATGACAAGAGAATGTTTTCAAGCCGACTTGCTGCCAAGATCGGGCTGAACGAAGCTATCTTTGTGCAACAGTTATATTACTGGCTTGATCGCTCAGATAATGTAAAGGATGGAGAACTCTGGGTCTATAACACGGCAAAGCAGTGGCAGGAGCAGCTTCCCTTTTTCGGAGTGAGAACCATAGAGAGAGTGATCCGATCTTTAAGGGAAAAGGGCATCATCATAGTTGGCTCATATAATAAAAAATCTTTTGACCGAACGAACTGGTATCGGCTGGACTACGACAGATTGAATAGTATTTTCGAGGAGATAGTGGAAGAAGAACGAAATAAGGGAATCCTTGAAAATGTGCATTCCGACAAAATGGCGGACTCCCATTCCGACAAAATGGCGGTCTCTGATTCCGACAAAATGGCGGACTCCCATTCCGACAAAATGGCGGTCTCTGATTCCGACAAAATGGCGGAACCAATACCATATAATACAACAAATAATACTACAGAGAATACCACAACCACCACATGGGCGACTTCGTCCTCTGACGAGGACTCGTCTCTGGTGGTGATGGTGGAAGAACGTGCCGACGTTGAGCCTATTGTTTTGATCACAGGAGAGGAGTGGAAGCCCTCGAAGAAGGACTATGAAAAACTCTGCAGATATTTTCCTGAGGTAGATATCAAGGCATCCTTTAGGGCAATGTCTTCTTGGTGGTGGTCGCATAAGGATGGACGCAAGGGTGAATTTGATATCATGGCATCTATCGTTTCATGGTTGCAGAAAGACCAGGCTGAGATTCTGAAGGAACAGAGGCTTGGTAAAGATAAAGGTGCGGCAAAGGTTCAGAACAACATGGATAATCTTAAGGCATTGAGGGAGGCATACTCATGACAGCGAATGACATTTTAGATATATTCCAGATCTTCATTCTGGCTTATGGCACGAAATTTACAATGCCGGGAAAGGAGACAGCTGATCTATGGCTTGAGATATTCAAGAACTGCAAGCTGGAGCTTTTGAAAGAAGCGGTAAATAACTGCATCCGCAAGTGTGTTTTTCCGCCTGTTATAGCTGAGGTATGGCAGGAATATGAGACCGTGAAAGTGCAGAAAGAGAAAGAAATACGGGAACTGCAGGAATGGTGGGAAATAGCAAAAAGCATATATCCGGACAGTCTTTGTGACAAACTTGCAGGACAGTACGTTTACTATGCAATACTGCAGATAGAATCTCATGATGAACGGATGAGGTATCTGCAGCATATCTCGCATGAAGTCCATAAGACTGTCGATAACACTGAGCCGAATGAGTTGCCCATGCTAAGCGACCTTGTCGAAAAGATCATGTGGGGTGGAGAGAATGAGTCTAAAGGCTGAGGAAGGAGTGATCGGCTGTCTTTTGATAGATAACACGGTCATTGCAAGATGTCCCTATCTGGCAGCGGAAATGTTCCAGGACGAAAAAACTAAATATATTTTTTCTAAGGCGAAGTATCTTCTGGATCATGACCGGGAGGTCTCTGCTCAGTCACTCGCTACGGTCTGCGCTGACAAGATAGACAAGACAGAGATGGATAAGCTGGCGGTTAAATTTACGAGTGGGATAGGCTTTTCGTCGGAGATTACTGACTATGCAGATGACGTTCTGCAGGATTATAAGGCAAGAAAGCTAAAGGCGCTGGTCAGCTCGAAGCAGGACGAAAAATTCAATTCGGCCAATATTGACGATATAATCTCGGAATTCAGCACGACGCTCGACGATTTTGAAAAAGGCGAGGAAACGAACGAGAGTTATACGGCTGAGGAGATGGTCAGAAAGTTTGAGAAAGAGCGATTCTGCAAGAACCGGCGAGAATTTGTTTATTTCGGCCTGCCTAACCTTGATGAAGATGTTGGCGGCATGGAAGCAGGCGACATGGTCGTTATAGCGGCAAGGCCGGCAGTTGGAAAATCTGCTTTTGCTATCCAGCTTATTACAAATTTTTGTAGGAAAGGCATGAAGGTCGGATATTTCAACATCGAGATGACCTCCGATCAGATCTATGACAGATTCATGGCTCATCTTTCCGGAATAGAGCTTAAGAGGATCCGGACAGGAACGGCATTCAGGGATGATGAGGAAGAGCGCTTCGCGAAAGCAAATGCAGAATTTAAGAGCTTTAAGCTTAAGACGATAAACGGAAAATCAAACATCAACGACATTAGGAATTACTGTAAATATAATGATTTTGATATTGTCGTTATCGATTATTTGCAGCTTATCCAGGCTAAGACAAGATATTCCAGCCGGAGGGAAGAAGTCGGGATTATCTCGAAAGGGATCAAGGAAATTGCGATGCATAGCAAGATTCCCGTGATAGTTCTGTCCCAGCTTAACCGAACAAATATCGAGACCAAGGAGCCGACGATGTCAGACCTCCGCGAAAGTGGAGACATTGAGCAGGACGCATCTATCATCCTGATGCTTTGGAACCGTGACAGTAAGCGTATAGAGAAAAATATCAAGGTTGAAAAGAACCGGCAGGGTGAGACAGGCACAGAGCTTATGACTTTTGACGGCAAGAGGATGCGCTTTACGGAGGTAAATACCAAGCCGGCACAGACCACAAGGATGAGTCCTGAAACAAAAAAAGCGCTTAAGAGCACTTCAAAACCAAAAGATAAACTGCTGGACGATAATCCGTTTATTTAAGGGGAAAGATCATGAGTGAGAGGTACGAAGAGACAAAAAAGATATCTGGCGAAATATGGGCTCTGTATAAATTACGTTTGGAATCGTTATCGGGCAAGAATGCATGGTGGGATGAGACGGTTGCGATGTTTAATGCTGTTGAGAAGAGATATATCGACAGCACTCATCACAGATATGTACATCACTATTGCATGGCCTGCCTCGAAGATCTGGAGGAGTCATGGAGTATATCGCAAAAAGAGAAGTCATGAAGATATTGCAATTAACGCAGGCGCATTGGCTTGCGGAGTCGAAAAAGGTTTCGGGATCCGAAGCGGCGACAGCTATCTTATCGCTGCTTATGGTTGAGGTATCTGATTTAAGAGGACGGTGGTTAGACGATGAACATTGACCTGCTGATCTGCGTTGAGTCCGAGACCAACCGGATAAACGGCAATTCAAGAGTAAGCTACAGCCTAGGGACTGAGATCAAAGGAGTCTACAGAAAGAAGTCCTATGACCTTAACATCATAGACTGCAACTGCAACAGGGCAGTCCTTGAAGCAATATGTGATGCTTTAACAAAATTCAAGGGCAGCGGCCATGTGCTGACTATAAAATGTCCTTCCTGGTATGTTGTTAACAGTATCCACAGCGGATTGATAGTAAGTTGGGTGAAGAAGGAGTATATCAATGCCAGAGGCAAGACTGCAGCTCATGCGGATCTGTGGTCAAAGATAACTCCAATGCTTATCGAAAAGTGTGGCAGGTGCGTCAAAACTGAATATGTAAAAAACGAGGTCTTAAGAGGAATATACAAATAAAGGGGAAGGTATGAGTAAGAGGTCGAGAGCATGTGAATATCCTCCGTCTGTCAGGAAGAAGATCTATGAAAGACAGCATGGGAAATGTCTTTTCTGCATGCTGGAGTACGAGATGGATGGAGCCAGCTATTATGAAACAGGATTTCACGAAATCATGCATGTTGTTCCGAGGTCTCACGGAGGTCTAGGGATAGAACAGAATGGCGTCCTGGGCTGCATATATCATCACAGGATGATGGATAACGGATCCAATGGCAAGAGACAGGAGATGGTCGAGATATGCCAGGAATATTTAAAAAGAGCGTATCCGGATTTTGATTTCAGTCAAGTTGTATATAAAAAAGGTATCTGACCTGCGGATACATGGATATACCACGGAGCAGGTTTTATCCGGATCAGTGACAGGCGCCCGTCAAAGCTGATCCGGAAGAAAAGAGAGGGGATGTGAAAGACAAGGGAATAGTGATAGCCGGCATGATTGTCCTTATCTGTTTGTGGCATATGCTCGGCAGATAGGAGAGAAGATGATTGAGATGATCGCGGCAGCGGCTATTTTTATTGGATTGGTATTTATGATAATTGGAATCCTGCATGGGGATGACTACCAGCAGGATCGGTTCGAAAAAGAGCTGTCCGAAATCAAAACAGTGATCAAAAGAGAGGAAATAAATACGAAAAATAGCAGAGATAATAGCAATCAGTCTATAAGCTGACAATTTGAATGATGAGGTGTGAAGATGAGCAGACCGCCGAAAAAAGCCATTGAGCAGATAAAGGCATATTGCCTGAAAACTCAATGCCGCAGGTGCATATATGGCGAAGTTGAAGATTATGGACAGGATCATGGAGACTATGTGGGCTGTAAATTGCAGCATAATAATCCGTGTGACTGGGAAACAGAGGTGGAAGAATGACAAGAGAAGAAATATTACATGGATTAAGGAGTATAGCGGCAGGTGAAGGCTTGTATGATGATAGAAACCCAAGCAGAAGGGCTTTAATATTAGGCGAAGCAATCAAAACATTAGAGCAAGAGTCTGTTCTTGACAAGATAAGAGCCGAGATTGGGACAAGGAAGGATAAATAAATGATAAAAATAATTGAATACGGAACAAAACATATAGTTGGCTGCACAGAATGTGGTTGCAAGTTTAGTTATGAGGACGAAGACGTTATAAATGAGAATGATAATGAATACTCTTACATATGCGATATGACTAAAGCATATATAAACTGTCCTCAATGCAATGCAAAAGTAATTATTAAACAGACTAAGTCTATGCCGGGTGATCAGAATAAATTTTTACGTGGCGAGGGAGAATGTCCTAAATTTTAAAGAAAAGAACATTGAAAGTGAGGTGGAATAATGACAATTGAGGAAGCGATTACAGAATGTGGGAATATTGCAGATTTATGTGAAGACCAAGCAAAAAAATGTGATTTGACAGATTCTTATGAAAGTGCTGTTGCAGGTAGAGAGGGTGAATGTGCAGATAAATACCGTCAGATTGCTGAATGGCTGAAAGAGTTAAAACAGTTAAGGGAGCAGACAAGATGGATTCCATGTTCGGAGAGAATGCCAGAAGAAAGAGAATGGATAGGCACCAAAAAATTCGGAACGACTATATCAGATGAGGTGTATGTGACACTTGAAACGACCGAGGGCAAAAGATTTTGTGACCATGTTAGATTTCAAAACGGAAGATTTAGTTTATCGAAGCAAGCTGAATTAGATGCTATTGATAGGGGCATAAAAGCTATAGCATGGATGCCTTTGCCGGAACCCTACAAGGAGGACGAAGATGGAAAGCGAGGGATAAGATGCTCGAATTAAAAAGGTTGACGGAAAAAACACTTGAAATTTTCAACTGTCAATCCGTGGAAGATTTAGGATGTTCGTTGATGTCATCCTTAGAAAATGAAAACAAACTACAAGCCTTTTCCGATTTGATCGATAACGACCTTTCAAAAGATTGGCTTCAGATGATATTTCAGTACTATCAGGCAGACAGGAAAGAAAAAAAGCAAGACTACACTCCAAAATGTTTAGGTCAATTCTTATCAAGACTTATAGGGGAGAGCACAGAAAGTGTAGACATGTGCGCAGGAAGTGGATCTTTGACAATTCAAAGATGGCTTGAAAATCCGGATACAGTTTTCTGTTGCTATGAGATAGACGAAAAAGTCATCCCATACTTATTATTCAACCTGGTCTTGCGGAATATATCAGCAACAGTCAATCAATGTGATATCTTGCAAGACGAAACATACAACGTTTGGAAAATTACGAAAGGAGAAAAGTATGGGAAAATCACTTGTATCAAATCCGCCTTACAATCTTAAATGGGTTATCCCGCCATTTGCACAGATTCAGCCAAGATTTTCGGATTTTACTGTTCCGCCTGCAAGCAATGCAAATTTTGCATTTATTCTCACAGGATTAAATCTAATGGATGACAAAATGGCCTTTTTACTTCCCTGCACGGTTTTAAGTTCAAGCATATCGGAGGAGAGGGATATCAGAAAAGCACTCGTTGAAAACAATCTATTGGAAGCGGTCATCTTGTTACCGGACAGAATGTTTGAGTCAACATCTATCTCTACTTGCATCCTGCTATTTAATAAGCACAAGAACACGAGAAACATCGAGATGATAGATATGCGCCAGTCATACCTGGAAGAGCAACGAGACCAAAATGGACAGTTTGGCGGAGCAAGTCACGAAAATCGTACATATCACAAGACGATCAAAATTATAGATGATGCGAGCATGCAAAAAGCCATTGATTCAATTCAAGAGCAGAAAAACATACCAGAATATTCTAAATCCACTCCAATAAATGAAATTAGAGGGGAAGATTATTCCCTTATGCCATCAAAATATATTGAGTTTCAGGAAAGAGAAAGCACTCATAGACCTTATAACGATATCGCAAATGATTATAACAGAATCATTGCCGAAAAAAACTCATTAAAACTTACCGTCAATGAAAGCCTTGCCAAGTCATTAGGATTGCATGAAATATTCTTGATGATGAAACAAGAAAAAGGAGTATCAGATAGTTTTTCAGTCGTTGGTTGCAAAGTCGAAAAAGAGTCATTTATAGCGATGAGTAAGAACGCAGCAGAATTCAAGATTGAAAACAGGAACAAGGATAAACTACCCGAAATATTGATGATATTTCTAACCATGTGGAAACAACACATTATGTATCTCAACAACGAGGAAAATAAAATATTGGCTGAGTTTAGAGATGCACTAATTCCAGAGCTGATGAGCGGAAAAATTGAGTTATACAAGGAAAGTGAGGAATGATATGACAACGACTGAATTGATTAAGATTTTGCAAGATAACGAGAAGGGCGGCATATCACATAAATCAAGGCAGATATCATTGACTGTAAACGGCAGATATCTGCCTGATCCTCAAATAACGTTATCAAGTACAGGTGATGGAATAGCTGGTCCGGAGATTGATTTTGATGTTGACGGGGAATGGCTTGAACATGAAGATGATAAACGCCTAAAAGAAATACAGGAAGAAGCCCGCAGCAGCTTAAACGCTCTTATGGCTACGCTTTACAACAAAGGATATCAAGATGGTGCAAAGGCTTTGGCAGAACATCATGAACTATGCAGGGATGAAGCTGATGGAACTGATAACATAATGAACAAGATAAAGTCAATCGTTGCAGAGTGGAAAACTGACACATGGACGGACAATTTTTCCTACGAGTGTATGATCAAAATTGCAGAAATTATTGATAAGGCAGAAAGTGAGGAAGAAGATTGGATTTACGATGGCAATGGCAGACCTAAGAACTGTCCGTTAATTGAGGTGAACAATTGAAACTAGAAAAATTATGCAACCTAAAAGGTGCAATCAGATTTGGTTCATGCAACGATTGCAATAAGAGTTCAAAAGACGATATCAACATGGTAAGAATCACTTTTGAAAGCAGTACGTCTGTCTGTTTGTGCAATAAATGTCTTAACCGGCTTATTCAGAACAGCATGATTATGAGTGAGGTGTTATTGTGAAATACTTAGTTGAGATACCTGACGAATGGCGAGAGTGGTTAGAGGATGGCAGCTTTG
>Ga0326511_10003249_pt1 | contig 13078 bp, 10 predicted proteins | sample 0_2496_0518_D_FD_203701 | JGI IMG/M metagenome (GOLD analysis project Ga0326511, IMG submission 203701) | Bovine rumen microbial communities from UC Davis, California, United States - 0_2496_0518 | ecosystem: Host-associated > Mammals > Digestive system > Stomach > Rumen | place: USA... | reverse complement strand
CATGGCTCATCTGGAGTGTAAGAGTCCTGTTTTGGCTGTTGCTGATGTGAAGGGAAGTACAGCCGATATGCTGAAATTTGCACGGCAAAACTGTGCGACGCATTATATTGTGGCTACCGAGGCTGGTATTTTGCACGAGATGCAGCGAACGTGTCCGGATAAGAAGTTTATCCCTGTACCGCCGGAAATCAGCGAGAGCGGCCTGGAATGTAGCTGTAACGAGTGTCAGTATATGAAGATGAACACCCTACTGAAGGTCTATAATACGTTGAAGTACGAATGGCCGTCAGTAGAGGTAGATGAAGAGATAGCCAAAGAGGCTGTGAAACCCATACAAAGAATGTTGGAATTGAGTTAATGATGATGTCCGAAAGGGTAGATAAAATATTGAATAGTGTGTTATTCCCTATCAAGGATAACATACTATTTTTTACTTTTATGTACATATTAGGAGCCATCTGTATTGTTTTCGAACCTTTGGCTTGGTATGGAAGCAGATTATGGTCATTATTAGAACTATGTATTGATACTTATTTCCTATGTTTGTTTATTAGTCTGTTTTCTAAAAGAGTAAAGGGCGTCCTCAGAGCTTTCTTATACATTATATTATATGTAGTAGCCATCATAGACATGACTTGCTACGTGAGGCTTGGAATGGGTATTTTGCCTATCTATTATCAAACGTTTGTCCAGTCGAATTTGAATGAGACAACGGAAATGTTAGAGACATATTTATCCACTTCCATCATTCTGAGTCCTCTCTTACTGATTCTTTTTCTTTTGTTATTACATATTATCGTTTCGTATAGAAAAATAAAGATTAACTATTCTTTTATACATCCTTATTCAAGACCAATAAAGCTATTTGTTACGGTATTGTTATTATGCTCTTTTGTTTTTAGTTATGGAAACAAAAAGTATTTGTTTTATAGGGTAATATGCCAGATGAGCGAGCTTGAGTTTCAGGAGAAGTATTTTATGACGCCATCTACAGGTTATTATCTTCCTATTTACCGATTAGCCTATTCCATATCTGAATATAATAGTCTGAAATATGTAATCAATGCATTACGCAAAACACTCAATAAGAATGCTGTTGACAGTTGTCAGTATATATGTCCTGATATTGTTCTGATCATAGGTGAGAGCTATAATCGCCATCATTCACAATTGTATGGCTATTCGCTGCCTACAACACCTTATCAGACGGCTTTGTATCAAACAGGCAGATTAGTGCCATTTACTGATGTTATCAGTAGCTGGAATATGACTTGTGAGTCTTTTGAAGACATATTGTCATTACATGCTGTAGGTGGTAAGGGAAACTGGTACGACTATCCTTTCTTGACAACGATGTTCCGTCAGGCTGGATATGATGTTTTCTTTCTGAGTACTCAGTTTGTTATGAATCCAAGCGAGTCGTTCAGCGCTTTTATAGAGGATATTTTCATTAATGACAAGGAAATAAGTGAGCTACAATTCTCTCATAGGAATGAAAACATTCATGCTTATGATATGGGTTTATTGGACGATTATCAAAAGATGAAGAAGCTGTCTTCAGCGCATAATCTTTGGATATTTCATACCATGGGACTACACGCGAAGTTCAGCGAACGCTATCCTTCAGAATGGAAGAAGTTTACTTCAGCAGACTATCATCGTCCTGACTTGAATGAAGAAATGTTGGAGGAACTGTCAGATTATGATAATGCAATACTGTATAACGATTACTTTTTGAATGCAGTCATCAATGCTTTCAAGGACAAGGAGGCGGTTATAGTCTTTCTGTCTGATCATGGTGAGCGTGTCTTTGACAATAGTACAGAGTTTGGACGTAACCTGACATGGAATGTAAATGATATCAAACAACAGTTTGAGATTCCCTTCTGGTTCTATTTTACTGAAGCCTATCGCGAGAAGCATCCAGAAGTAGTGGAGACAGCTATTAGTGTTAAAAATAAGCGTTATATGACGGATATTATATCACATACATTGATCAATCTTGCAGGTATCCAGAGTAAATACTACCAGCCACAATATGATATTCTGAATCCAGCCTATGATGAACAACGGAAAAGAATTATAAGAAATCAACGCGACTTTGATGCTATTGTCAGTCAATAGCGCCATGTCATTTTACTACATATTTCTTTCCGTTACTAATATAGATACCTTTGTTTATAGGAGTTTTTGTCTTTATGCCAAATAGATTATACATATCTTTATTTGTACTATCATTAGAAGAAATGGTATGAATAGCTGTCTGTGTATTAATCATTGGATCTAACAATTCAAAATGACGAGTCAGCCAATTTTTAATGAAGAGACCATCTTCTTGTACTGAGTCAATATCGAAATGCCATCTCTGAGCATGTAATTCCCTTGAACGCTGTAAAGCTTGTGCCTCATCAGAGTTGATATAATTCTCAATATAAGCTAATAAAGCATTCAATAAAAAATATTTCTTTTCATTCCATAATTGTCTATATGTATTTGAAAAAGTATGATTAGTGCTTTCAAATAAACTGGGAAAATAGTAATCATAACTACCGTGATGGTACCTTGAAAACTCATTTTCTGCCATTCTAAAGCATGTATCAAAATCCCATAAGTTGGCCATTTGTAATAGCGTGTTGTCAGTATTGTCGTATTTCATTACGAACAGATTACTGCCTCCCGAGTCCCAGGTTCCAAGAATATCATGAGCAAGTAGCCATTTTGCAAACGACAAGACATCTATATATTGATCATAGGTACCATTAATAATACTTTCCTCAGTTTTGTTAATATAATCTCGGATGTATTGTTCTTGTTCAGCTGTTACATCTTCTTCATCAGGATATTTCCAAGTCCATCTGTAAGCTTTTTGTTGGCTGAAATAATCGGTTTCGAAATTTTTGTCTTCTTTCCACCAATATGCGTCTCGTTCAACTATATAGCCTGTTTCTTTATCTACGTTGAGTCTACAGTCGCTGTTACGTTTAACAGATTCTATCAATAGATAACATCCTTGATAGTCATTATTAAGAAATACATTACATGGTTTGTAAGCTGGTGTCCAGGGTAATTCCAATAATTCATTAACCTTAAGACCAATAATGGTATTTAGCGACAAAATATCTTTGATTAATCGCCAGTTTTTATCAGCATATTTTTGATTACCTCGTTGTAGTAAATCAGCTTTTTTCTGTAATTTCAGTTTATAAGGTTTATTATTATAAAAAGACGAGGTATTGCCATTTATTTTGATTGTCGCACCACTAAACCCTTTTTCGTATTCACCACTATCATAAAGGATATCGTCATGATCATATATAACAATTCTACAAGGAACTTTCGTTTGATTGATGCATGTTTCTCCCATCGATCCTTCTGGTGCCGAAGCATAGTCGCATGTGGGTATTTCACCATTGACAGTTGTTATATCTACAGTAATAAGACCTAATTGTCTTACATTTGCTATATCAAACAGATTTTGCGCAGATGAGCAATTAAAGAATGATATAAACAATAGTATAGAAAGAACACGAGGAATCATCTGATAACAGCTATTTTGCATACAGTACCTTTACTACCATCATTTGTAGCTGTTATTACCATATAAATACCTGAGGCCACTCTCCTACCCTTCCTGTCGCAGCCGTCCCAGGTATAGCTACCTCCATTCGAGCGTCCTTCGTTGACCAAAGCACCATTGGAGGTGACAATCTTCACGTCGGCATCGTAGGAAAGACCCTTAATCGTGATGAGTCCGGTATAGTCAGGAGTGACGGGATTAGGGTATGCCCAGACATTGTCCTTTGTCATTTCTGATTCAGGTTCCGTGGCATCGCTCATAAAGGAGCAGAGACCTTTATCTGTACCAAAGAAGACCTCGCCCGTCTGGTCGTTGATGGCTATAGAAGCTATCTTGTTGCTGAGCAGATGGCTGTTTTCTTCCGTGAAGTGATAAATCTGCGTATTGTTGTCGGCACTAATGAGGAACACACCGTTTGTTTCCGTTCCAAACCACTTACGGTTAGCGCCGTCAACAGCTATACAGTTGATATAGAGATTCGAAAGCAGATAGTCAGCATAGTCTGTTCCATCGTTACGAGGCACCTTATGCTGAATGACGCCCAGCGTGTTGTCAGCAATACGTTCCTGGTCCAGATAAACCGGTCCTTTGTTCGTTGCTACCCAGATGTTTCCGTTTCTGTCTTCACAGGCACATTCGGCAGCATAGTTGGAGATATTGATGCCATCCTGATTGATGAAATGGTTGTATTTGACGACTTTTCCATTGGTAGGATCGTAGCAGAACAAATAAGGATGATCAGAGTGGGCATTGACAAACCACATGAGGCCGCGACTGTCGAAGAACGATCCTTTCATGCCTCGCATAGCCTTGTTGTTCTTGTCTATCAGGGCGTCGTCCATGATACCCTTCCATGTGCCGTCCTTATTCCACTTGATAATACCGTAGGGTGAACCGCTATTCAGACAGTAGAGATTACCTTCGTTATCGAAGACAACACCATTTGTTCGGACATACTGTGGATTGTCCGTAACGGCAGAGGTAAAATAGTCTGTGTTTCCCTGGGTATAGTTCTTGACGAACACACCATTCTGGAACTCATACAGTCCAGAGCAAGAAGCAGCGACGACATGGTTCTGGTCATAGGGGTCGACAGCAATCGATGTTATATCCAGATAGTTCTGGGCAAAAGCGGGTTTGACATCCTCCTGATAGATGGTCCAGTCGTTATTATTGTCCAGAACTTGGATGATGCCTGGTCGCTCTAAGTTACCAAACTGATAGAAGCCGCCACCAACGGTGTAGAGCTTGTTTTGATAGAAGTTGAGCTGGTGGAAGTAGTTGTACTTCGGTCCTTCCGGCTTTAGGGTCTTGACGACGTCGATATACTGGTTCCAGTCGTTGTTGATAGTCGAAACGGGAAGGTTAGTGTGGTATTCCGGATGGTTCTTGTTGTAGGTATCGCTGATTTCTGCACGCTGCATATTCAGCTTGACGATACCAAAAGGTGCGTAGAGATAGGCATAGACATCGTCGATGGTCAGACTGTCTATGGTCTTGTCGTCAGTCATCGTCTTGCGATAGAGTGCAGAGACGTTGGTGATATTACCATTAAGATCAATGAGGTCGATGTTGGAGTTTGCGTAAACAGCAATGAGGCGCTTGACCTTCTTGTTCCATGCAATATGGGTGATATAGGTGTCGCTGAGACCGTTCACCTTGTCGTAGGTGGTGATGCTCTTGTCTGTCAGATTGTACTGATAGAGGCTGTTGGAAGCGCGTACAAAGAGATTGTCATCGGCCTTTACAATCTGCTGTGGTTCAGCGTATGACATATAAGTACGCCAGGAGCCGATTTGCGCCCTTGCAGGGCTAATGAATAATGAATGGTGAATAGTGAATAGTATGGCGAATACTATCCAGCTGCTGATAATTGATTTTCTTTTTCTTTTATTCATTGTTCATTAGAAACGTGCAAAGTTTCTGCGTAGCACGGGCACGATGGCTGATGGTGTTCTTGATGTCGTTACCCAGCTCAGCAAAGGTCTGGTTGTAGCCGTCGGGCTGAAAAATGGGGTCGTAGCCGAAGCCCTCGCCACCACGGCGCTCGCGGATAATCTCGCCATTGACGATACCCTCGAACTCATGGACCTTGCCTTGTTGTATTAACGCAATAACAGTACGGAATCGTGCCCGACGATTGTTATTGTTTCCTAATTTCTGCAATAAACAGGTCATGTTGGCTTCTGAGTCGTGGTCCAGAGGCTGTGGCTGCAAACTCCCTGCAGCATAGGAAACGGCGGCATAGCGGGCGCTATAGACACCTGGGGCACCATCCAAGGCGTCGACCTCGAGACCAGTATCATCGGCAAAACAGTCGATGTGGTAGTGGTCGTAGACGTACTGCGCCTTCTGCAGGGCGTTATCCTCGAGGGTAGCACCCGTCTCAGGGATGTCCTCGTGACAGCCGATGTCGTTCAGCGACAGCACCTCTATATGGTCTCCCAGGATATGGCGCACCTCGTCGAGCTTGTGCTTGTTGTTTGTTGCAAAAACTATCTTCATAGTAATGGTAGCAAATACTTCACTCTTTATTCTTCTCTTTCGTCTTTACCTTCACCTTCATCTCGTCGAAACCTTCGCCATAGACGCCGATGACGCTCGACTGCGAGACAAAGGCGTTAGGGTCGATCATCTTGATGAGACGGAAGATGTTGATGCTCTCGCGCTTCTTAGCCAGGATACAGAGCACCTTGATGTCCTGACCGGTATACCAACCGTGACCGTCGAGGATGGTGACGCCGTGGTCCATCTGTGTGCCGATGGCGTTGGCTATCTCCTGCCATTTCTGCGTGAAAATCAAGAACTGTACGGACTGGCGTCGGGCATTCATGAAGTAGTCGAGCACATAGTTCTCCATTGCCATCACGCAGAAGCCGAACATCACCTTATGGGCACGCTCGATGTATGTGCCGAACTGCGGAAAGAACATACACGAACCGATGATACAGAAATCGACGGTAATCAGCACATTACCCAGCGTGACGTTAGGGTGATACTTATTGACTGAGGCAGCAATGATGTCCGTGCCACCAGTAGAACCGTTGTTCATGAAGACGGTAGCCAGCGCGATGCCAGTTACCACGCAACCGATGATCATTGACATGAAGTCCTGACCCTCACCCATCAGCTTGAAAGGCAGTCCGTTCTCCTGCTTGGGGATGATTTCCTGCGCAAACATCAGCATGAAGTAGAGGGTGAAGATGGCGAAGATGGTCTTCATCAGGAATTTCCATCCTAAGATCTTCAGAGCCACAATCAGCAGCAGGCTGTTGATGATGATATAGGTGTTCTCCAGATGGAACCCCGTGGCGTAGTAGATGATGGCCGAAAGACCCGTCACACCGCCTGCCACAATCTGATAGGGCATGAGGAAGACGGTGAAGGCGATGGTGTACAGGAGGAGGCCAAAGGCTATACACAGATAGTCTTTGACCTCGTTCCATATCATTTTGTGATTAATGGTCACCTAATTTACTATTTGACGATTTACAATTTACTATTTGGCGTTTCTTTTACTTGCAGACGATGTTCACCATACGCTTCGGGACGATGATGATTTTCATCACCTGCTTGCCGTCGATGTACTTAGCGGTACGCTCGTCGGCCATCACGCTGTCCTCGATGGTCTTGTTGTCGGCATCGGCAGCAAAGGCCATATCGAAGCGGGTCTTACCGTTGAAGGCGACGCCGAGCTTGACCTGGCTCTCCACAAGGTACTGCTCGTCCCACTTCGGCCACTGGGCGTCGCAGACGCTACCCTCGCCGCCGAGCATCTCCCAGAGCTCCTCGGCGATATGGGGGGCGAACGGAGCGATGAGGACGACGAGCGTCTTCAGCAGCTCGCGGTTCTTGCACTTCTGCTGCGACAGCTCGTTGACACAGATCATGAAGGCGGAGATGGAGGTGTTGTACGAGAACGTCTCAATGTCCTGGCTCACCTTCTTGATAAGCTTGTGGACAGACTTCAGGTTCTCCGGCGTAGCCGTTTCGTTTGCTGCGACTGAGTCGCAACACATTGAACTGCAGAGGTTCCAGAACTTCTTCAGGAAGCGGTGGCAGCCGTCGATACCATTGGTGTCCCAGGGCTTCGACTGTTCCACAGGACCGAGGAACATCTCGTAGAGACGGAGGGTGTCGGCGCCGTACTTATCGACAATCATGTCGGGGTTGACGACGTTGAACATCGACTTCGACATCTTTTCGATGGCCCAGCCGCAGACATATTTGCCGTTCTCCAGGATGAACTCCGCATTCTCGTACTCCGGACGCCAAGCCTTGAAGGCCTCGATGTCAAGCACATCGGCAGAAACGATGTTCACGTCGACGTGGATAGGTGTTGTGGTATAGTTACCCTTCAGTCCGAAGCTGACGAACTTACCCTTGTCTGCTCCCTCGTCCTCAATACGATAGACGAAGTTCGAACGACCCTGAATCATACCCTGGTTTACGAGCTTCTTGAACGGCTCGTCCTCGCAGCTGTAGCCGGAGTCGAAGAGGAACTTGTTCCAGAAGCGCGAGTAGATGAGGTGACCCGTGGCGTGCTCGGTGCCGCCGACGTAGAGGTCGACGTTGCGCCAGTATTCGTCGGCATCGCGGCTGACGAGGGCCTTCTCGTTCTTCGGGTCCATATAGCGCAGGTAGTAGGCGCTGGAGCCAGCGAAGCCAGGCATCGTGTTCAGCTCAAGGGGGAAGACGGTCTTGTTGTCGATAAGCGACTTGTCGACAACGCTGTCGGTCTTCGTGTCCCACGCCCATTTCTTGGCACGACCGAGTGGCGGCTCGCCTGTCTCCGTGGGCTTGTACTCGTCGATCTCGGGGAGCTCCAGGGGCAGGCACTCCTTCGGAATCATATAGGGCATATCATCCTTGTAGTAGACGGGGAACGGCTCACCCCAGTAGCGCTGGCGGCTGAAGATGGCGTCGCGCAGACGGTAGTTCACCTTCACGCGGCCCAGACCCTGCTCCGTTACATATTTCTTCGTGGCGGCGATGGCCTCCTTGACGGTCAGACCATTGAGGCTAAACTTCGAGCTTGAAGAGTTGCAGACGATTCCCTCCTTGGCATCGTAGCTCTCCTCAGAGACGTCAGCACCCTCAATCAGCGGAATGATGGGCAGGTTGAAGTGCTTAGCGAAGGCGTAGTCACGCGAGTCGTGGGCAGGCACAGCCATGATGGCACCAGTACCGTAGCCGGCCAGCACATATTCAGCAATCCAGATGGGGATTTTCTCGTCGGTAAACGGGTTGATGGCGTAAGAGCCGGAGAACACGCCCGTCACCTTGTGGTCCATCTGACGGTCGCGCTCCGTGCGCTTCTTCACGTAGTCGAGATACTTGTCTACCTCTTCCTTCTGCTCGGGTGTGGTCAGCTCGGCCACGAGGTCACTCTCAGGAGCAAGCACCATGAACGTCACACCGAACATCGTATCGGCACGAGTGGTAAAAATAGTAAAGTGCTTGTCGCTGTCGGCAACGTTAAACTCCACCTCAGTACCCTCTGAGCGACCAATCCAGTTACGCTGCGTCTCCTTCAGCGAGTCCGTCCAGTCAATCTCCTCTAAGCCATCGAGCAGACGCTGGGCATAAGCCGACACACGCAGGCACCACTGGCGCATCTTCTTCTGTACCACGGGATAGCCGCCACGAACGCTGACGCCGTCGACGACCTCGTCGTTAGCCAGCACGGTGCCCAGCTTCGGACACCAGTTCACCATCGTGTCGGCCAGGTAGGCTATGCGGTAGTTCATCAGCACCTCCTGCTTCTTCTTCTCCGAGAAAGCGTTCCACTCGGCAGCCGTGAAGTGCAGCTCCTCGGTACCCAGGGCGTTACAGTTCTCGGTACCCATCAGCTCGAAGTGCTCGATGAGCTTGATGGTGGGCTGAGCCTTGTGCGACGAAGTGGAAAAGTAGCTCTTGAACATACGCTGGAAAGCCCATTGCGTCCACTTGTAGTAGATGGGGTCGCAGGTGCGCACCTCACGCTCCCAGTCAAACGAGAAGCCGATCTTGTCCAGCTGTGAACGGTAGCGGTTAATGTTCTCGAACGTCGTCTTCTCCGGGTGCTGACCCGTCTGGATGGCATATTGCTCGGCGGGCAGTCCGTAGGCGTCGTAGCCCATGGGGTTCAGCACGTTATAGCCCTGCTGACGCTTGTAGCGGGCGTAGATGTCGCTGGCGATGTAGCCCAGAGGATGACCCACGTGCAAGCCGGCTCCCGAGGGGTACGGGAACATATTCAGCACGTAGAACTTCTTCTTCGTCGGGTCCTCAACTACGCGGTAGGTCTTCTGGTCTACCCACCGCTTTTGCCATTTCTTCTCAATGTCTCTGAAATTGTATTCCATTGTATCTTTGCGATTTATTTGTTTCCGTACATTATAAATGTGGGTGCAAAGGTACGAATTATTTTCATATATACAAAATAATATCGGGAGAACTTACGTCCTCCCGATATTAAGGCTTAAAGATCTTTAGCCCAAGCTTTAAAGGTGTTTGTTTTGAAGTGTCGTTACGAGCAGCGTCATGTAAGTGTTGAACTGCTTGTCGTTGAGTACGCGCTTCATCTGTTGAGCGTCTTTTCTCACAGCCTGGTGAACCATGTGGCGGCACTTTGGTCCTTTGACCGATGCCAGCGACTGCATCTCGTTGTTGAAAGTGTTCTGAATGGCCTCTACGGCTTCCATCTGCCAATCGTTCAAGTCGAGAGTGGCGGCCAGGCGGCGCATATCGCAACTCATGTCGAAACGCTCTGCGTTCAATTTGTCAAAATTTATTCGGTCGAAACCAATGTAGCTGCTCTCTACATTTTCATTGTTAGAACTCTTTGTCTCAGCAAAGCTAACTGTAACTGCCATTAGGGCAACGATTGTTAAAAGAACCTTTTTCATAATCTTTGTTTTTTAGTTGTTATCCTTATTATTTAGTTATTTGATTGTCAGTTTTTTTGTTATCCTGAACTTTGTTATCCTGAACCAGAATCGTTTATCATCCTGTTTCTGTCTTTTTGACGCTGATAGTTGTAAAAGGTTTAACCAAAGTACCCCTTTTTTTTCTAAAAGACCCCCTTTACTACGTAAAAAATTTGCCCCTCTCTCAAGAAGACCATCTTTTCCTTCAAATTCTCTCGAGAATTCAACCCTAAAGGTCACCTTTTCGCCGAAAAAGATGCCCTTTTCGCGCAATAAGATGCCCTTTTCGCGCAATAAGATGCCCTTTTCGCGCAATAAGATGCCCTTTTCGCGCAATAAGATAACCCTATTTTTGACAATCTTACCTCCTCCTTTAGCCTGACAACCTCTTGTCAACCTCTGTCAACCTCAAAAAGGTTGCAAAGCCCCTGTACATCGATGTTTTGACAACCTTGCAACCTTTTTCGCGAAAATTCCTATATATTTATAATTGGAAAGTTATTGGTATGATGTATTTTACTCTGACCGTCTTATAGCTTTGCCTGCCAGGAATCCATTTGGGCATCAAATTGACAATGCGCATAGCCTCTTTGTCCAAAGCAGGATTTACGCTTTTTACCACCCTTATATTCGTCAGCGTGCCATTTCTCTCAACAACTAAAGCAATAATCACACGTCCTTGAATCTCTTTTTCTGCGCACTCTTTAGGATAGTGCAGGTTCTTCTCGATGAAATCCAGCATTTTCTGATTGCCACCAGGAAAACAAGGCATCCGCTCAACTACGTCGTACACCTTTGTCTCTTCTTTATCAGGATCAATGATTAAAGGCAGATGATGGAAATCTTCAGGACGAATAGAATCTAAGTGACTTCTATTATCAATTCTTATGAAGGTGGCAGATGATGGTCCTATAAATTGTTCGTTTTTAAGTTCTAACGTCATGATTCCTTTTGACTTATCGAATTTCATGATGGCCCAGCAACAGAAATGTTTTTCGTCAAGGTATTCATTATAATAACACCCTTTTGTAATGACACCAACCTTTTTAAAATCGAATTTAGTCGGTATCGTGTTGGACAAGTAAAACGGATGTCGGTACGTTGAGCCACGTTCACTGTGCACAACTACTGCATCTTTAGTGAATACACAATCCGAAGCATAATTCAGATTTGAATGGCTCTCATAAGCTTCAGAAGTTACCCACTTTGTGCCTACTAGTTCTGATATTGATACTGTAACCTGAGCAACGGCAGTATTAGCACATGCCAATATTATACAGAGAAGTGATAATATCTTTTTCATTTAATACCTTTTAGGTTTCAGCCGGCAGTAAAGTCTTGATGCTATTGATGAAGCTAGCAGAGAGAGGCGCCATTTCGAGAACTTCGGCTTCTGTGACTTCAGCTACGCTATTGTAGTCTGCTTTCATTTGCAGTTGAATCATCCGGGAAAAGAAGCGGCCAAATTGCTTGTCGAGTTCTCCTGTCAGAATGAAATTCTTTCCCAATTCCGTCAGACAGCCTTCATGCGTTTTTGTAGAAATCCCACGAGAGATAAAAGCAGCTTGTACCATGTGGAAACATGCATAATAATAGCGGTTAGCAGCAAGATCCCATCTTTTCTGGTTCACCATTTCGTTGGCCTCCTCAAGAAACTTATAAGCCTTTGTGGTCTGAAGCGATATAAGAAGTTGTTTATCCATGATTATGCTACCAGTTTGATGCCCTCACGCTGTACATTATCATAAAATGGAGTGGTGCTGTTCGCCTCCCATTCGTCCTTGGTGTACATGATGGGATTGATTTGTTCATTCAATTTCCAACCCAGTTCAACAAGTGGATAGCTGACTTCATCGTAATCAGCCTGTACCAGCGATTTCTTTGGAAGTACGATTAATATATCCCAATCAGAATCTTGTCTGGCATCTCCTCTTGCTCTTGACCCAAACATGATAACCAGACTGCCTTTGGGGGCAACTTGCTGGGCAAGAGCTTTTATCTTTTTGAATACAAACGCTTTATCAGACATATTAGGATAACTTTATCGATGCAAAGATAGGAATTATTTTTGAAATGACAAGGATTATTGAAAAAAAATGTTCTTTTCTTGTCGATATTATTAAAAATGACTAACTTTGCCGAAGTTATTAGTTCATACAATGGTAAGATGCAACAGTACGATACCTATATATTCGATCTTGACGGAACGCTGCTCGACACGCTTGACGACTTGGCGGCAGCCGTGAACTACGCCTTGCGTGCTTTTGGGATGCCTGAACACTCGAGGGATGATGTGCGGCGGTTTGTGGGCAACGGCGTCAGGATGCTGATGATCCGTGCTACGCCCGACGGTGAGCAGAACCCACGGTTTGAGGAGGTTCTCGACACTTTTCGCGCGTACTATATGTATCACTCGCTGGACACGACGCGCCCCTATGACGGCGTTCCAGAGATGCTTGCGATGCTCCGAGAGCGGGGTTGCCGGTTGGCGGTGGTGAGCAATAAGTTCGATGCAGCTACGAAGGAGCTCTGCCGCCATTTCTTCGCTGACACCATCGAGGTGGCAGTAGGTGAGCATGAGGCCGAGGGT
>Ga0326511_10003248_pt1 | contig 13079 bp, 17 predicted proteins | sample 0_2496_0518_D_FD_203701 | JGI IMG/M metagenome (GOLD analysis project Ga0326511, IMG submission 203701) | Bovine rumen microbial communities from UC Davis, California, United States - 0_2496_0518 | ecosystem: Host-associated > Mammals > Digestive system > Stomach > Rumen | place: USA... | reverse complement strand
TATTTAATTTATTACTTTATATTTCACCATATCAATTTCAGCAGTTTCTCCAGTATCATTATGTGTTACATATATCTTCTTTGCAAATTTATCATAATGGGCAGAGACTGCTTCTTGTTTATTTATTAATTTAATTGCATAATAAACATCTTTATAATCAATTCTATAATGACAAGATTCAGCATAATCACAATTTTCATCATATGCTTCATATTTCATTTTTTCTAAAATTGTTATCAATTCATGTTCATCAATAACACCATCATTATTAGTATCAAATTTTGTTATTAAATCATTAATATCAATAATTCCATCATTATTTATATCAAATCCTTTAATAAATGGATCTTTAATATCTTTAGTATAAATTGTTTTATCATTTTTATCTTCATCAACATCAGGATTATCTATAGGATTATCTTGATCATTATCATCAGGATTATCTGTAGGATTATCTTGAGTATTATCATCAGGATTATCTGTAGGATTATCTTGAGTATTATCATCAGGATTATCTATAGGATTATCTTGAGTATGAATTGGTTCAACTTTATCAAATATTATATCTTCTTTTTCATTTATTAAATTATTTTCAAATTCAGTAAACCCATCATCATCAGAAATAGCTTGTCCTTTTTTCATAGAATCAGAACTAAATCCTTTAAGATATAAATCAACTTCATGACCAAATTTACTAATAACTTTATCAGTAGGAATTTCAGTACGTGTATCAATTAATGGATAGTTTGTACAGATTTTTATATCAAATGTTATATTTCTTTGATTTGGCTCTGGTGAAGACATATCAATTTTATTAAGTTCAGGATTATAATTTGCTGGGAACTCAATTGAACATTGAACAACTTTACCTAAATATGTTATATTGAAATATCTTTGAAAAACAAGTTTATCTATAAGTTCTTGTAACAAAACAATTGTTTCATTAAAGTTAGATAAATAGTATTTCATATTAATTGTAAGTTCAATTGGTAATCTTCTAATTTCAGCATTAAATCCTTGTAATTGATTACCACTTCTTCTTTCATAATTACCTCTTGAAAATGGAGCTGACAACTCTTCCATAGGTATATTAATATCTGAAATTTCAATAAGGCATCTTGGAAGTTTCATATACATAGTATCTTCTCCAGTTGTTTCAGCCACATTATATTCATATCCATTTGATTCTACATATAAATAAGATGAACCTGTATTAAATATAAAATGATTAATTGATTTATTATATAAGACAATATTTCTATTAAGCCAAGATAATAATCCTTTTACAACAAGTGAAAAGAATCGTTCATCTCTATTATATAAATCATCAAACTTTTCTTGGTTCCAAGGTCTTATCCATGGTTCTCGTTCTCTATTAAAAACATTATTCATTTTATATAAAGATAATTATGTACTATATAATATATATAATTAAAAATAAAATGATATTTTTATTTGTAAGATAATTTAATACTATAAATAAAACAATAAGAAAATGAAAATAGTAAATATTAACGATATTGAAGATCTTATATTAACAAAACATGAAATTGATTTAATGTTAATAGAAGATAAAGTAATTAAAGAAAGAACAACAATAAATGGATTCCTTGAAACATATGCAATGCCTAAGAATATTTATATGTATAATGGAATAAGCATACCATTCAAATTATATATTCTTCACGATAAAAAATACTTATTTGTTACAAATTATAATAAGCAAGAAAATGAAGTTCTTGAAAATAAATTAAAACAAATAAAATATGATATGAATAATCTTGTTCAATTAACAAATGATGAAATTCAAAAGATGGAAGATTATTCAAATGAAAATTTTATAATAATTGATAATCACTATTATAAATAAGAGAAAAAAATTCCTCTAGCATCATCAACTTTCATATGAAATATAATTATATGATTTTAATATTGAAGGATGCTAGAGGAACATCTAGATATATTCTCGAAGTTTTTTGATATATCTTTATACTGTTAAAAAATATTAATGATTATTCATCTTCATTTCCTTTTTCTCCAGTATCATCCGGATTCTTAATTTCATCAATTGCATCATTTAATTCACCAACTTTCTTTTCGAAGTCAACTGTCTTTTGAGCATATTGTTCATCTGAAGATCTCTTTTGAGAATTACGAATTGTTTGACAGAATTGCTGAAGTATATCTTGTACAGTATCAAGTTTATCTACTGTATCTGAATTAACAGTAACAGTTAACTTGTCACCATCAACTTCAACACCTTCTTTATCCTTTAATGATTCAATTGTTTCCTTTCCATTTTCTAAATCTGTAAAATCGAAAGTAACTGATTTTGAAGTAGCACCTTCATTAACTTGTGCTTGTTCAATAATGTAATCTTGTAAATGTTTCATTATTCTATTTTTGATTTATTTAATAATTCTAATGTATCATCAATACCTTTTATATCAGGTTCTCCATTTCCTTCATTTTTTTTACGATTATCATTATCTTTATATGCTTCTAATGCTTGTCTTATAATTTGCATATTAAATGGAGGTATTACACAATGATAATCATATTTCTTTTCATTAACGAAATCATCTAAATTTTTCATATTAAAAATTATTATTTTTATGTTTATCTTTTCTTGTATATTTGCTTCTATCTTTAAAAGTCTTGTTATAAGATATTGGACGTCCGTGGGCTTCTATTTCTTCTTCTCGTGATCCTCTTTTAAAAGCTTTCATTCTATCTTTCATATCTTTTACATTACGTTTAGTACATTCATAGATTCCATCTTCATCTACAAATTCAAGATAATTAGCAATATTTTTCATATCTTAATAATATGTTTTTGTATAATTAAATATAAAATTAAAAACTTAATAATGGAAATATTTCTGCAAACTGTTTTCCATATACATATATCTTGTTCTTATTTTCGTCAATTTGATTATTTTTTACCCAATTAAGTGCTTTAATATAATTTTCAATAATTGTATAATATGAACAGTTATCAACATTAACTCCTATTCCATTATTCATTAAATCTGCACAGTCTCCAGTTGTATTATTACTGAAATATTTCTTTGAATGACCACAATTGCATGCACTCTTACAACCTTTTAAATTTGACAAATCATAATTAGCATTTAAGAACTCTGTTAATAATTCTATTAAGTTATCAATTAATTCTTCATCAGGAATTGTTATATTATCTTCATCTTCAACTGTTGTAAACATCCAATTACAATAAAAGTTAATATCTGATAACATTTGTATAAGCCATTGATACATTGCTGCCTTATATTTATCAGCGCAAGTTGCTGTATCTAATGATACTAAATCTGTACCTGTGTTAATTGTACTTGTTCCTGAAGTTACACTTGTACAGTCGCTTTGAGAATTACATCCGCAATTAGCTGTAACTGATGTCGTTAATTGTGTATTGAATATAGAGTTCATTAATATAATTGCATCATCATATTGTCCATTAGCATAATAATCAATTACATTTTGATAAACAAAATCTAATGAATCAATTGCATTACCATACATATCTGAATAAGTTTGAATAATCTTCATAAATGTTGAATTTAATTTATCTAATTCATCATCATTAAATTGATTATTCTCTATTGCTTTATTCTTATATATAAAATAACTAATATTATCAATATCTTTTATCTTAATTCCAGATATACATAAATAATCATTGATATTTGATGACATAATTCCTGGGTCATCAGTATTTCCAGATAAAAAATAATCTGTTCCTATTAACAATGATTCTGTACCATTTACTAATATATCTCTAATATTATTATCTAAATCAATATTTGATAAGAAATCATATATTTCATTGCCTCTATAATCAGGAGCAAATTTATCATCAATAAAGAAATAAAGACTATAACCAAATATATCTGCTTCAGGAACAGATATGTTAATCATTATATAATATTTATTATCCTTATATTTTACAATTCTATATGGAATAAAATTTTGAAGTAAATCAAAATTATTTCTTGGACTTATATTCATTTTATTTAATCACCTAAATTTCTAATTTGTTTTGTTTCTATATTTTGTTTTATATAGTTATATTTACTTTCAGAATATAATAGATTATCATTAAATACAGGTATTTGCCCATTCTGAGCTAATTGATAAATATAATCATCATTATAATAGTCTATCTTGTTTATTTTCAATGCACGTTCATATTGAGAAACTCTCATATCTAATGATGGTGCTAATCTTAAATACATATTATTTGTATTATTATAGTTATTCAAACATTCATTAATCGTACCAATAAATTCTTCATCTTCAGTATAATCTTTATTAATTTTATTTGCATAACTATAAGAAGCTAATAATGCATCATTTTTTAATTTATTTTTCAAATCTTCTTGTGAATAATATCTTGAAAAATATAATGGTTCTTCTCTATGTTCATTATGCGCTGAAAATCCATCATCTTGATACAAATTATTATATGCATTAGGATTTTGACTTACTTCAATTAAGCAATAAGGTACTTTTGTATTATCAATAAAACTAACAACAAATGAATGCTGTACTTTACCAATTTCAGTATTATACCATTCATTATTTTTTTGTATTAATTTATAATGACGTATAATTCTATTAATTTTTGAATTATCCTTATTATAGATTTTATATTTATTTCCTAAAGAATCTTTATATACATTTTCAGATGAATTATAAGTTAATTGAACAGTATCATAATTAAATATCTGATCTGTAGAATTTTGATATATATCTAATTCTTCAATTGTATTATTCTCTGGTGCAATAACTTCAGTTTCTTTACCAACTTCTCTAAATTCATAATTATTATATTCATCAACTGAATATTCATTATCCTCTAATAATATTACCATAGGAAGATCTTTTTCATATGCCAATATTATTAATTTATTTTTAGTATCAAATGATTCAACAAAAAATTCTATGTCATTATATAATAATGCATCATGGATAAATACTCTATAATTTATGCCAAAGTTATCTGTATAAATTATATAATGTGCATAATGAACATTATCAATATAAAATTCATATAGATCATCATTACATAAAAGTTCATATATATCCTTTTCAGCTTGTAATATATTTGACTGCATAAAATAAGACATCATTTATATATATTTAAAAATAAACATATAAACGATGTCTTATGTAATATTTAGAGTTTTACTGTCCTATGAATAATATTTGCAATCTTCTTGATGGTGTTTGTCCATTCATTACAGAAAACAACCTTATCATAAATTACCCAGTTTCCTTCTCCGTAAATTATATCATTCCAACTACGAACATTGCGGTTAGTTGCCTCATTATGTCCAAGACAAATCAAATTAATATATGTAGGCTGTTCTTTGTCATCCTTAAGCTTATGAACTAGTTCTGCAAGTCTGTTTTCATTTGAACAGTAGCAAGAATCAGTAATGTTAAACATTACAATAGGAAGCTTTGTATATTTCTTAACGTCATCAACAATTAACTGATAAGAACGAACTTCATCCTGACCACACTGATTACGACGAGCGCCAAGTACATATTTGTTCTTGTTCTTATCACAGTCAATGTACTTATATACACAATCACCGTGACCGTAAACAAACAACTTAATCTTTGGATAATTACGAACAGCTTCATACAACATAATTGCAATCTTTGTTGCAAGAATATTGATACCGTGGTCATTCATTGAACCAGATTCATCAAGCATAATAACAAGTGCATATTCAGCATCGATGTGCTTTGTTTCAACAGTACGACGAGTATAAACTGTCTGCTCATTGCACATTGCATTTGCAAGTCTTGTAGGATCAAGTGAACCGTTACGAGTGAAACGAGTTAAATTAACAGTCTGCTTTGTCTTATTATTGATAATCAAGTTATTTGCTTGAGCAATATAAGGAGCAGCCTCACGGTAATATGATTTATATTTCATTACATTCTCGTTCGTCCAAGTTGTAATTTCATTATAATCAATGCGAGTATCTTTGCACTGTTTCCATTCAAACTCCTTAAAATCAGAAACCTTATCTTCAATATCAGTATGATAAATTGTAAGGTCCTTAGGATCTGTCATTTCAGATTCTGAAGACAATTCCTGAAGTATCTTTGCAAGAATAGCAGCAATATCACCAAAATCAGTTCCTCCATTTTCTCCATCAAAATCAGGCTCCTCATTTGAAATATTGATTCCTGAAGCGGAAGAACTATTTGAAGAATTTGAATTTCCGTTACCATTTGAAGATTCAGATTCTCCATCACCATTTCCTGAACAGAAATTATCAACAAGCAGTTCATAAATCTTAACAGCTGCATCAGTTGAAGAAATAGTGGGAGTTGAATTATCAGTAACAAAACAGTTAGTCTCCCTCATAATCTTCTTAATATCAATAATGATGTTCTCGTGCTTATTGAGAGTATCCTCATCGATGTTAGCAAGATATTTGGGATAACGAACAGCAAAAAAGAAAATCTGCATTACTTCCTGAAGATCGGTTTCAGGTTCTTCAGCTTCATCAGAATGCTTATCAAACAAATTATATTTCAGCTTTGCCAAGAAATTCTCATATCCTGGGTACTTCAAGCAAAGCTTCTGTTCAATAATTTCATCCTCAATGACATTGTGAATATGATGAACAATTGAAGGATATTTTGAACAAACCTTGTGTACGTGACTGAAGTCAGTATAAAGGCAATGACAGCACTCATGAAGAGTCATTGCAATTACACGGTCCAACTTTTCATAACAATCAGATATATCCTGATATTCTTTTCCAATTCCAACCTCAATAAAACGACCGTTTGTCTGTGCAGTCTCACAAGTTGTTGAAAGCTTGAAAGCAATATTACTCAAACCCACAGCATGTATCATATCCATCATCTCTTTCTTCAAGAACTCAGGATCTGAACAAATACGCTCGGCTTTATCTTCATTATATAGGAAGGATGAATACTTATGATTATCAATTTTAACAATACCACTGTTCATTTCAGCCTCATCAAATGTATAACCACCATTTGTACGACCAAACCAATCTTCAGTATAAATTTTTGAAATCATATTTAATTATCAATTTTACAAATAATATATAGATTTTTTCTTAAAAAAATTCAAAAATAATTTTGGTTATTTTTCTATTTTATATATTATTTTTAATTAAATTTATGCATAAATATAATTTTATATCTAGATATCATGGCAAATTATTATGTTAAAAAAATTGAAAGTACTAATGAAGCTAATGAAGTTAACACAGGAACAAGTGCAGCAAATGGCGGATCAGTATTAAAAACTAATTCAGAAGTTGGTATTTTCAAAACAAGCGGAACTAATTTCTATAAAAACGGTGTTTTAGACAGTTCAAAAGGTAAAGTATTTTCACAATCAGGTTCAAACTTTGTACCTACAAAAAATAATTTAACATCACTTATTAGTAATGCAAAAGTAAAGAGTGTATTCAATAAATTCTTTAATAGTAATGATACAGGTACCGGTACAAATTTCAACAACTGGGAATCAGCATCTAATTTGAATGCATTTGCATATATGAAATCAAATGGTGTTGAAGGTAATAAGTTTACTGCATATTAATTTAATTAAATCTAAAATAATCAAGCGAATACTTTGGCCAAGTATTCGCTTTCTTTATTTTGACATAAACTTAAAATGGGAGAATATTTCTTCAATTGGCATTTTATATGTAATTACATTTCCATGTGATATTACATTAGCATATCCTTTGTCAAATGTAATTTCAGATCCTTTTGGTATATATATGTCATGTTCTAAATCTTCATAAGATCGTACACATATAAATTTTCCTGAAATAGAACGCAAGTTATTTTCAATAAAATCATGAATAAAAGTATAGAATAAATCTCTATCTGTATTATTTATATAATCATAACAGATAAGGGCATGATCATTATGATAACGATCATCTTTCCACGCAACTCCTAAAAAATATTCGTCGCATTTCAATAAAGCTTTAATTGCTTTCCAACGTTCTTTGATTGTTTTAATATTCATATTAATTATTGTATAATTCTCTGTTGTTCATCAAATAAATTGTAATCTTTCATAAGAGTTTCCTGAAGGTCGATAAAATCCAAAAGCTTATTATAATTTGAAAGCTTCTTTCGATACTCATTAAGCTCATCAATTGACTCAATTATGATAGGTACAGATTCTCCCTGATGAGCAATTTTATTTTCATCACCACGTGGATGATACTTTCTCATAATAGTACACCTAAGAGGTACCCATTTTGATTTATCTTTATCACAATCAATTCTATAATATTGGAGCTTATTATCATATGCTCTCAATTGTGGTTTTGTAAACTGATAATAAAGATAATGACCTCTGCAACAAGAAACTGTTATCAGTGCTAATATAACTGCTACAATTACTGTAAAACTAATAAGACCGAAATAATAAAAAAACATACTTTATATTTTATTGATTACTAATTAATGAATTATCTAAATTTTCTATCAGGATGTATTTCATTATTTGCAGTAACTTCATCAATTTCCTTTTTAAGTAATTTCCATGAATACCAATATTTCTTTAGTCGTTTCTGTTCATAATCTCCAAACTTATTGAGACGTTTAATATCCATGTTGTTCTCCAAATCATGAATTTTAACAATACGACCTATATCATTTTTACTTGCTCGTAAAATAAAATCAAAATAATATTGTTCATCCTTACGACGAGTAACTGACTTGATAGCATCAATTATTTCATCATCGCATCCAATCTTTCGAAGTTCATCTTCTGTACAAGCAGTATCTTCAAATATATCATGAAGCAATGCAACAATAAATGCCTTTTTATAAAATGTTGCTAATGTTGATTTTGGATCTACAACTTCATAATTTGCTTCCTTTTGTACTGCATCAGCAACAGCATATAAATGCAAGACATAGTCATTTCCTGCTACATCTTTTACATCTTTGAAATATTTATCTAAAATATGATAAACATCTAACTCCAATTTCCTAAAATTAATTTCGTTCATAATTTACCAATTAATTACAAAACTAATATAGTAAATTATGAACGAAATTTAAAAATTAATAATATTTATAATTTAATCTATAAATTTATTTAAGTATTCATCAATTGCATCATAAATTGTTTTATCAATGTTAATTTTTAGTCCTGATGCAAGTATAACAAAATAAGTTTCATTGTAAATTGGGCAAGCTCCAATAATTGAAATTATATGATTAGATAATGCATCCCCATATAATTTCATTTTGTCTTCATCAACTTCTTCTCCAAATACTGGTTGAAATACTTCATCATCAGTAATAGCAAGCATTGGTGGATCTTGAGTAAAATTAGTTAAATATTTTTGATACTTATTTTCCCATTCATCAATATCTTTCTTATTATCTCGTTTCTCTAACGAATAAAGCATTTCAATATTTATTTTTAAGTTATCACTTATTTTGATTATTTTCATAATTCTTATAAAAAGCTAAATTACTTAATGCTGTTTTATGAGAAGGTTCTAATGACAATACTCTGTTATTATATTCTATTGCCGTTTTAATATTGCCTAATTTATATTCAATTACATTTAATTGTAATAATGAATTAACTTGACATATTTTATTATATCCAAATGATTGACCTGGTTTAGGCTCAGGTGTATTGATACACCATAGATAATATAATCTTGCTAAATCATAATTTTTATTATCATAATAATATTTAGCAACATTATAAAACATATCTTTGCGATAAACATTATTCTTCAATAGCTTAAAGAAATAATCAATTGCTTCAGGATCTTTTATTTCAAATAATCTATTACAAGCATTATATTTATCAAGTTTATTATCTTCTGTTGAGTCAATACATTTATGATATTGATTAATTGCGCAATCATACAATTTATTATACATTAATTCACGAGCATAATAATATCTATTACGACATGTAAAAGGATATTGATTACGTTCCATTTGCATAAATATTTGCAAATTTCTATCTGTATGCGCAACATTCGCTGGTCTTCTATGTATAATTAAAGAACCATTATTAAATGTGTCATAATCAACTTTATGTGCAGTTGTATATCCTATATATTCATGAATAGGATCATGCCATATTAATCCTTTACCAACTTTTAATAGTGATGTACGATTATGGGGATTTTTATCACCATCAAAGTATTGATATTTCATAAAATATATATCCGCATCATATTTATTTGATTGCGAAAACTCTTTTAATGTTTCAAGAAGCTTATCATTAAGTTCATCATCACCATCACACCAAAATTGATAATCGGATTTACATTCATAACAAGTTAATGAATAGTTTCTAGCTTTTGCAAAATCCATACACCATTCAAAATGATGCAAGAAAACATTAGAATAACTTTTTTGGAAATCTTCAATGATCTTTATTGTGTTATCTGTTGATCCCGTATCAGTTATGTGAATTTCATTTGAAAAAACTAAAAACTGTTCAATAAGCTTTTTAATTGTTTTTTCTTCGTTTTTTACAATTATACAAGTATCTATCTTCATACACCAACATTCTTACCACCTTCTAAACTATCTCCCATACGATGAGCTGTTCCGCTTTCTTTAATAGCTGTTTGTGGTGTTAAATCATTTTTATTTACAAGACCTTTTTCAATTAATATCTTTGCAATTTCTGCTAATGCATCATCTGATTGTGAATATATATCTCTTTCATTTCTGAGTCTTTCGTATTCTTTTTGCAACTCTTGATACATATCTAATATACCTTGATAATCAGCATCTGCTGCTAATTTCTGATTTTCAAAATCATTACAGATTTTCTCAAGATTATCAAATTTATCTTGAAGCTCTTTGTTGTCTTCTTTGTATTGAATACACAAAGTATTCAAAGCATTAAGTTGTTCTTCAGATTTAATTCGTCCTTGTTCTAAATCATTATACTTTGTATATATATCTGAATACTCATTATTCAATTTATTATAAGTATCATTAAGAGCTTTATGTTCTTTATTAAGTTTATTATAATCAAGCTTATCGTTTTCAATTGTCTTTTCAGCTTTTACTAATTGTTCTTCTAATTTTTGAACTTCTGGGTTATTATTTTCAAGTTCATCAATTTTACGTTCATATGTTTTAATCGTATTTTGAAGTTTATCAATTTGAGATATTTCTTCTTTTAATTTATTATAATCAGCAAATACTTCATTATATGTATCTTGAAGAACTTTATAAGCCTTATCTTTAGATTCAATATCACTTTCTAATTTTTGTAGCTTTAACTCATATTTATCACATTGTTTATTTAAATCATCTGAATATGCTTCATTTGATTTAAGTTCTTTTTCGTATCCTTCAATTTGCTTTTGTAGATTTTCTTTTTCAGCAACTAATTTATTCCACTTTTCTGTATCAATTACTTCTTCTTGTGATGTTCTATTAATTTGACCTTTTAACTCTTCATTTTCTTTTGTTAATGATTCTATTTGAGCTTTTTGCTCTCTAAAGAATTTTGCAGCATTATTAAGTCTTTCTGTTAATTTCGCATTATCTTGCTTTAATTGTTCAATATTATCCATAAAACTATTCATATTTTAATTATAAAATAGAATATTCTAATAAATTATTTTTAATAAATTAAAATATTTAATTATTGTGTAAACAGTATATGAAACATCTTAAGTTATTCAATAATATAAACGAATTAAATTATTATAAAAATAGTAATAATTATATTTTACCAAATGTATCGTATGAAATAAATACACATTCAATGTCATATGAAGAATTATTATATATACCATTAGAATATATTGAATCATCAGGTAGTAATTATATTGCACTTGAAACATTAGATAATTATGCGGAATATAATACTAATGCAACAATTAAATTTAAAGTAAATATAATTGAACCAGGTATTGATAATCATAAACAAGCTATTGTAATGTGTCCTGAAAGTGCAGGTAAATTTTTTATAGATCGAGATTATTTAACTAATGGAGAAAAATTAAGAGTAGGATTAGGAAGTACTTCAACTAATGATAGAGAATTTTTTCAAAATAATGAAAACGTAATATATTCATTTAATACAATTATAAATGATTTAAATCATTCATTATATTTATTTTCAGGCGGTGAATTAATAAAAAGATTTTCTCATGCACAAATATATTATTTACAATTATATAAAGATAATATACTTACATTAGATTTAATACCTGTACATAATATAAAAACAAATGAAGATGGTGTATTGGATAGAGTAAGAAATAAATTTTATGGATTCATAGAATATACAAAATAAGAGAGTACTTAAGTACTCTCTTTAATAGTTTTTCATAATACGATTAAGTTTCTTTTTTGAATCTCTTTCTTTAATTGTTTCTCTTTTATCATATTCTTTCTTACCCTTACAAAGACCAAGTACAAGTTTCAATAAACCACGTTCATCAACAAATATTTTAAGTGGCACAAGTGTGATACCTGGGTTCTGTACTTCACCTGCTAACTTTCGAATTTCCTTTTTTGTTAATAGAAGCTTACGTTCGCGAAGTTCATCATGATTTGTAAACCGATCTGAGTCATATTTTGAAATATGGGAGTTCTTCATCCATACTTCACCCTTTGATGATACATAACAATATGCATCAGATATATTGCATTTGCCAGCTCGAATTGATTTTACCTCAGAACCCTGAAGAACAAGTCCTGCAACAAAATCCTCTATGACAGTATATTCGTGTCTTGCTTTTCTATTTATAATTTCCATAATTAAAATCCCATCATTATTTTCTTTACAGTATCATATTCTGAGTTCTCTCCGTACTTGGGGAACTTTTCACAGAAGGAGAAATTGACTGCCTCAAGAAGTGAGAAACCATCAACAATAAGTTCTCCACAAGCGAGAGTTTCACGAGTTGAAATGGTCTTTGAAAGTGAACCATCCAAGTAACGCTCACGAATTGCATTTGCAACTCCAACGATTTTCATTGCGGAACGCTCGTCACAGCCAGTACGAATTGAAATTACCTGAGACT
>Ga0326511_10003247_pt1 | contig 13082 bp, 13 predicted proteins | sample 0_2496_0518_D_FD_203701 | JGI IMG/M metagenome (GOLD analysis project Ga0326511, IMG submission 203701) | Bovine rumen microbial communities from UC Davis, California, United States - 0_2496_0518 | ecosystem: Host-associated > Mammals > Digestive system > Stomach > Rumen | place: USA... | reverse complement strand
GCAGCGGCCCCGACGCCAGCGCCACCAGCACCGCCGCTAGAACCAACAGTGGGGGCGCTCCTGCCAGCCTGACTTAAACGGGATTCACCTTCGCGGGCAATAGAATCACGAGCCTTGCGTGCCCTATCCCATTCCGCATATGCCGCCTCGGCGCCCAGCTGCTTGTTGGAATTTTCTTGGGCGCTTTGAATAGCCCCGCCAATTTCGGTAGTAGTCTTCTCAAGCGTAGCCTTACGGGCAGCCTTGGCGCCTTCTACGGTATCCTCGCGCTTCGCCTCGGCAGCAGCGAACGCATCCGCCTTCTTTTCTTCGGCTGTGGCGATCTTATCCGCATAACGGGCTTCGGCCAGTTCGGAAACATCCGTCTTGGTTTGTTCCTTCGCCCGCGAAACATTTTTCATAAAATCGCTGACGCCCTTTCCAAAGATGGCGCCAAGGAAGTCCGCTTTCAAACCGGACATTATATCCTTGGGCTTCGATTGAAGGGCAGCGATTTTCTCGGCACGCTTGCGGGCGGCCTCTTCCTTCTTAAAAAGCTCTTCCTGCTTCTTGGCCCGCTTTTCTGCCTGCTTGAGCGCATCGCCTTGGGTCTTATTCAACTCCTCGGTGATATCTACCAATTCCTTCAAATTGGTATTGAATTCACGCTGCAAGCCATCAATAGCGTTTTGGCGCTTTTGGGCGGCATCCTTTTCGTCCTTGGCAGCCTTGGCGCTTTTATCGCGGGCGGCCGCATCCTTGTTAAGGGAAGCAACCAGCTTTTGAATAGATTCGGGCAGTTTGGAGACATCGACGGAATCTCTCCCTTTGCCGGAAGAGCTTGTTCCTTTTGCAAGTTGTGCCAACAGTGCTTCGCTAACCGAATCCATAATACCGCCAATAAAATCCTAATACAAAACTACATATTTTGACGGCGATAAACACCGCCGCCTATTTCTTATGGGCATCCCTTTTGCGGATCATTTCCTCGCGGGCATTGAGAAAATCCAAGATTTCCGCAAGGCATAGATCCTCATTCAGGTCATAGCCTAAAATTAGTTTTATATTTGCCAAACGCTTCCGGGTCAAGAAACGGGACGTATTGAGTGACCTCCAGGGCACTCAACGGAATGCGATACTTCTTCTTGCACTTCGGACACTCATGAATCTTGTAAGTGTCCTGAATGGAAAAGTATTTCTCAACCGTTTTCAGCATCAGGGCAATGAGCGAGAAATCGGTAACGGAACCAAGCAATTCCACAATCTTGTCCGGGTCAGTTTCCTCATCGACCTTCAGGACATATTGGGCAATAATCTCAACGTAATTCTTGTGCTCCGGATCGCGTTGCTCAAAGCGCTCCATAGATTCAACAGTGGCAAACCCTAAAGTCCAAGTGTGAACGCCATCGAAAACTGTAAGCGGATACGGCGCATCCTTATCAAGGACAGTTACCGGAGGGAAGTCGGCACGAGTCAATCCCAGCGTCTGCGCTTCGCCGCAATACGGACATTTCACATCCAAGCGCCAAGAGCGGTCCTTCTCGGTATTGAATGCCAGCACGGCAATCAGGAAGCGCAAGTCCTTCGGGACAAGCAGTTTGGTGTCAATTTCGTCTGTGAGTTCCGCCATCAGGTTACGGATATCGCGGTCCGTCGGGGCGGTCCCCAGCTTCATCGCCTGATCGATGGTGAGCGCTTTCATACGAAAGCTTTTGAAAGGATAGGGATGGAATCCCGTAGGAAGTTCTTTGATAGGAATGTAGATCATTAAATTAACCTCAATACCATAGATACGGGAAGGAGGTTCGGCGACTGGAAATTCACGCTTTCCGGCGGGGTATAGGACGCCAAATAGAACTCGTGGGTATCGTGCCCTTGGGGGTCCAAAAGGCCATCCGTATCGGAAGCAGGCATAGCAAATTCACCGGCCGACACATCTCCCCACTCAACCCTAATCGGGTAGCGTTGGTCGATATATCCGGGGTGGACAGTTGCCGCATACAGGTGCCTCAAAAGGGAATCCTGCTTTTTTGTGACGTGCGCCGTGATGGTCAATTCCGGCGTCTTCATATTGCCGTCTTGAACGAGAAACGCGTTGGCGCCTCCAATGCTCTCAACTAACAAGGACCCCGGGCCCCCATCAAAGGAGTCCGGGAGTTTTATGTAAACATCATAGTTTCCATTATCGAGATATTGAGTCCCGATTACAGTGTCCAGGATGTTTTCGGCCATTCATCAGCCCTCGAACGGCTTATGCCAGCCGTGGCCCTTGATGGTGAGCTGCGTGCCAACGATGTTCGCGGTATCGCCGGAAGTGAAGGTGCCGGGCTTGACGCCTTGGATTTGGACACCATCAAGAATGATGATGTTGTTGGAATCCGCCTTGCCGTCATTTCCAAGTTCGATCAGCTGGATGCCGGAGAAGGTATAGACCTTCTTTTCGGCAATATCACGGGCGCCGTAGTAGCCGGTGGACTTGTTCTGTGCCTGAATAAGGGCATTTTCAACAGAGCGGTCCATCGGTTCAAGGATCGTGATATTCACGCCATCGAACTTGCGGTCCTGCCAAACAGCCTGACTGATAGGAATACCCTTGATGCTGGCTTCAGCAAAAGTGGTATTCGCTTCAAAGTCAAAGTCGCTCGTGCAGGCGTAGCTCATATGCTGCGCCACGCCAGTGTTTCCGCCAATGAGGGCGACAAATTCCTTACAAATGTCAAAGCTGATTCGCCAGTTCGAACTTACAGCGTAATCCTTTTCGCTGAAGTTCTTACCGAGCAAATCATTGAAGGTCACGTTGATGAGATCTGCCATACGTTATGCCTCCTCGGACAAGCTGATTTCAAGCGACTGCGTCTGCGGATATGCGGTAACGTAAACGTCCACATAGCGGCCAACACCCTTGAAGCGGACCGGGAAGTCAAAGCGCATAACCTTGTCCCCGAGAACGTTCTTGTCGGCGTTCGGCTTGCCTTCTTCGATGTAGTTGCGGGCGATAAAGGTCTTGTTAAGTCCCTTCAAAACGCGCACGCCATCGTTGATTGTAGGCGTATCGTTGTATTCCGCGACAAACGGACGCATCGATTCGTAAATCATATACTTCATCCAGCAATACGAAAGGATAACGTGCGTGTCCGAAAGGGCCGAATCAGCCTGCTGGGAAGTCGTTTCTTCCCACAGGTAGAAGCCGTTTTCATCGATTGCCGGGTTGAGTTTGAACGTTTCCGCCAACATCTTACGCTGCGGTCCGGTGAAGTCCTCGGAAAGGGCATCACACATGATTTTACCGTAGGACAAGCCCATCGGCGGGCGGGCTTCGTTGCCGTTCTTGTAGTTGATATTGAGCGTCAAGGTAACGAGCGCTGCCATCGTGAGCCACATACGGCGGCCAGCAACGTTGCGGCGGCCATACTGCGGGAAGTCAGCGATAAAGCGCATTCCGTGGCGACCACCCAAGTTGTTGAAAGCATCCAGGGAGGCAGCCTTACCAATGTTCGTCACGCCCAAGGTGGATTCGGCAGCGGCTTCGATAACGCCCTGGAAGTCCGGGGTGTTCATCACGTCGCCCAAGTTTGCCGTAACCACGCAGCGCCAAATCGTCAGGTTGTTCCCCATAATTTGGCGAAGAGCCAAGGCGTAGGCGTAGGAGCGCTGCCCCGGTTCAATACGATTGTCCACGATGGATCCGAAGGCATCGAAATACTGGAGGTCCTTAACGATGCCGCTCGGTTCCTGCTCTTCATCATCTTCCACGTCCTCGGCGAATAAGATTTCGTAGTCGCCGAACTGCTCACTGGTCTTGGCGACCAAGTAATTCGAACCGGCAAGGACAGCGTCAATTTGCATAGACACATAGGACGGATCGTAGTCATCGTAGCTGAAGCTGGTGACATAGGATTCCTTGACGAATGCGCCGTAGTAAGAAGCCCACGCCGCATTCTCATCGCCCATATACATATAGTCCTTGCGATTTTCGAGATACAATCCGGTGGAGATGGCAAAATCAACCGTTGCCATTTCGCCTTCATTATCCGGCGTGACGGAGACCGAGCCACAGCCGTAATTGAAGTAAGCGGTGCGGGCGGGGCCTTCAAGGGGCACGCCCTGTGCGCTTGCGGAGATCGAAATAGAGATCGAAAGGTCAAAGCAGTTGAATGTGCCCTTGTCCACCTTGAAAGTGCCATCGCCGAGGGACTTGAAGGAAGTGAGGACCGGGTTACCCTTTGCGTCCTTTGCATCCAAGACAGCGGCTTCGATGGCTGCATACACGGAACCGCCATTGTAAGGCGCCGTGCCTTTACGGCCATTCACAAACACAGTCACAAGGTTCTTCTTGCCGGAAGATTCACCGCCCGAGGAACCGGAATCAAATTCCAGCTCGTAACCGGGAAGGGCAAGTTTGTCTTCCGCTTCGCCGGAGGACGGATTATCCAAGACCTGTTCGAGATTCGGGGTGATTCCCAAAATGCCGTCGGTATCCTTGTCAATATGACGGGCACCGGCAAAGTCGAACACCTGAAGTTGGAAGGTGCGCTTGACATTTGCATAGGCGGATTGGGTGGCAGGCTTGCTGAAGCGAATCACGATGTTCGAGCGATCGGAGCCATCGGTGCCAAGCACCTTGCACGGATACTTGCCTTCGCCCTTGAAGAAGAGCAAGCAGGTATTATCGTCAGCAGGCGTGGCGATTGCGTTCGAGCTAGCATTCGGATCAATGAACAAGGAGCCAACCCCGGTTTCGGGATCCACATCCTGAACCTTGATTTTCATACAGCCGAAGGCCGCATCGGTAGGTTCGAGGCTGGGGTTCTTGGCACGAGTAATGACGAGCGGCACATTGTTCTGTGCAAGGAAGTAGGCTTCAAGGTTTGCCTGCCCATACTTGTCAAAACTAGGGTTACCAAATACCTTTACGAAATCATCGGTGCTGGTGATGAAAACGGGCTTATTGCAAAGTCCGCGCTCCGCCTCGATGGCAACAGCAGCCTTGAACCCCGCCGCTCCGGCAGGGCGCTGCGACTTGTCAACGAGGATTACGTCAGTTCCGGCGGAATCATTGACCATCTTATTACCTCATAAAACTGAACAGGTGGTTGAAGGTTTACTTGCGGTTGACCATATTGCCGGCGAGGATTGCGCTCACACCGGGGCTGGCCTTTCCGCCGCGAGATCCAGCAAAGGATTCGGACTTCTTGGGAGCACCGAGGCGTTCCACAATGCTGCGAGCCATACGGGCGCCAAGGCGGAGAGTCAAGACTGCTTCAGCCTTGTCATTGCCATAGACATCACGCACGGAGGCAACAGCCTGCGCAAACTTTTCATCGGAAAGTGCCAGCGAAAGGCCATCCGCATTCTTCAAGAAGGAAAGGCGGCGAGCCATAGCGGGATCCGGTTCGGAGGCATTGATGGCATCGCACCATTCAGCGTCGGTCTTCGGTTCCGGCTGTTCGGCGGCATCCATCAAGGAACCAGCAGCCTTGTCAATGAAGTCGAGCAATTCTTCCACGCCGAACACTTCGGACGGAATCACGAGCACGATGCATTCACTGCCATCCGGGCAGGTTTCAACGCCGGAGCCGTAGTATTCGTCGCCTTCGGGGAAGAAGTTGCAAAGCGGAGCAAGTGCTTCCGGCTTCGGGCCGGTAACGCGGATGCAGTTTTCTTCACGCTTGATAGCATAACCGGTGCCATCGAGGGCGAGGTTTGCTTCGGCGGCGCGTTCGTCAATCAATTCTTCGGCCTTACGGAAACGAGAGCCGGTCACCTTGTTGAGGCCATCGACAAACTTATCCGGATCGGTAACGGCGAGCGTGCCTTCGGGCGTGCCATCGGTGATAACGGTTTTGCCGTCCTGCTCGATGGTGGAGAGCGTCTTCTTGCCATCGGTATACTTGCTTTCGTTCTTGGCGCCTTCAAAATCGATTGTGAAGGTATACGAGTCGGCAGCACGGGTCGTGGACGAGACCTTTACGCCAGGGCCAAGGGCTTCTTCGAGGCGCATGCACAAGGCGGTTGCGCAACGGGAGCTGGTAGCACTTTCGGTGAAGGACACGTGGCCGCGAACATAATCCTGCTCGTAAAGCCAATTTTCGGGGTTTTGCGGAGTTCTGCCAAATACGGCGGAAATTGCTTCGCAGATTTTCTGACTCATTTCGGTGCGGGTCATAGTGATCTCCTAAAATTATCTATATGGAAATATAAGAAAAAATCCCCAAGGAGAACACCTCGGGGATTTGCAAAAGTAGAGGTTATGCTTCAGCGGGGTTCGGCAGTTCGTTTGGGTTTCCGCCGCCTTCACCTCCTTCACCGCCAGCCGGATTCGGCAGCGCATCAGGGGATGTCGGTTCGTCGTTGTAAATTGCGGACACTTCGGAACTCAAGGAGTCCGCCGGAGCACCGGCTTCTCCCTCGGTATCGCCTTCTTCGCCGCCAGCCAATTCCTTGATGGCATCGCCAAGCAGGGAAATCGCCTTCATTGTATCCTCGTTCTTTTGGTAGGACATCGCCTTACCCATAGATTCGAGGGCGCCTTCTGCTTTTTCCACGCAGCGACGCATCGTTGCAATGGAATTGTTGAGGTCAAGAATGTCCTGCTCGCAATCTTCCATCATCACGGAGTTGGAGTCATACACGCTCTTGACGGCAGCGCTGGCCTTGTCCGCGAATGCTTCCAGGGACTTTTTGAGACCCGGCATCGGGGACACGCCCAAGGTAGAAGCGGATTCGTCCGGAGGCGTATCCTTCTTCTTGCCCTTGCCCTTTTCTTCTTCACCGCCCGCAGCAACCGTGGCATCACCGGAAAGGGAAGGAACAGCGTAGAGGTCCTTGTTTTCCTTTGCAGCAGCAGCCAGTTCGGCAGCTTCTTCTTCGGAAATAAAGTTGTCCGCTACGAGTTCGGCAGCCCAATCAATGACATCATCGTGCTTGGGTTCCGTGATGTTCTTGATAGCACACCACGTCGGGAAATCCTGAAAGTAATGACGAATTGCGGTTTCAGTCATTTTTCGCACTCCTTACTTGGATTCTTCAACACCAAGCACAGCCATAAGGTGATCGACTTCGTCGTTGGCTTCATCGGTAAGACCGAGGATGCTATCAACAAAGGAGCGGATCTTTCCGGCAATGCCCGAGAACCAGCCAGCCAGCTTGGAAAGGATACCTTCATTCTGCACCGATTCGCCAAGGGAATCCGGAAGCGGGATGGCTTCGAGGTCGCCCTTATCGGCAGCGGCAACAGTCGTGCGCACGGTGGTCTTCAGGGATTCAGCATCCTTCTGTGCTTCGTCAAACATATCCTTCATTTCGAGGAGGATAGCGTTCAGGTCGGAAGAGAGGATCGCATCGGCGGCCTTGACGGCGTCGATTGCCTTTTCCAGCTGCGGACGCATCTTCACGATGAATTCGGCAACAGCCTTGCTCTTCTGCGATTGGGTCAAAGTAGTGGCGGAGTAGAGACCGGCGGTAACGTCATCACCGGTAATACCCAGCTTTTCCATTTCAGTCTTGGTCACTTCGATGGTGTGGATGCCATCTTCCAGGGTGCGCTTCGCGTTGGAAGCATACTTGGAAGTAAGCGTGTTGACCATACCATTGAGCTTTTCGTCGTAGATTGCCTTACGAACAAGGAACACGGCGCTGCGGGCGTCCTTGAAAATCTTTTCCTTTTCGGCGTCGTCCTTTGCGAGGGGGCTGTGAAGGCGGTTGAGAGCGCCACGCATATCGGCGGGTTCGATCTCCATTTCCTTCTCGAGTGCTTCCTTGGCGGCCTTAATCTTTTCCGCCAGGTCCTCGGAGACTTCCGTATTCGCCAGTGCTTCGTCGCAACGCTGGATGAATGCCTTGTCATCATCGAGGTAGTAACCGAAATTAGTCATCTTCGCAAGGGAACCCTTACGCTTGACAGTGCCGGTAGAGCGCCCGGCCTCGCTTCTTGTTTTAATCATGATTAGATCTCCTATAGGGTTTCTAGGTAGAAAAATAATAACATATTCCGGGCAGGGGCACATGCCTTGCAAATAAACGCGCTTTTAAGCCCATAAAATGAAAAGGCGCCCAAATACCCGATTAAGATATTTGAGGCGCCTATAAGCGCAGTATGCGCAATTAACTAGATATCCCACGGACCATCCGAAATATCATCCGGATAGGTGTGCACGTAGGCAATCGAGGCAGGTTCGAGGCGGCCAAGAACGGCGGGCAAACTGGTCTCGCCAGCGTGGACAATTGTGTCCGCAATGCGATGGACAATTTCAGTAAGCGGGACGCGTCCGGTCATCTCATCGTGGACCTTCGCGATTATCTCTTTTTGAGTCATCGGTTTACTCCTTTGTATAATGTGACTTTTTCAAATATACGGGAGGACAAGAAAAGCCCCCGCTTTGCGCGGGAGCCTTTACTCAAGGAAAGAAGTTCCTTAATTAGCCCTGGGAGCCAGCGGAGCTGTTACCGGAGGTCGGATTGACCAGCGCAACAGTAGCATCCGGCGTGACGATCGGAGCCTTGGTCAGGACGATGCGGACCACGAACTGCGGGACGACCGATTCGATGGCCTTCCAAGCAGCGATAGCACGCATGTTCTGGAACGGGTTGTGGGCAACCTTGATGGTGTCCGTGAGGAACGCCGGCATGTAGGTCGCGTCAACCACAGCTGCTTCATACGGAGAGTTGGGGTTGATGTAGCAACCGATGATTTCGTTCGTGGCAACAACCGTGCTGGAACGGATAATCGTGATGCCTTCGTTTTCGAGGGTTCCGAACACGTGCGGACCAATGCCGTTCTGTGCAGGAGCCTGACGGAAGCCGTCGAGGGATGCGAGGTATTCGCAAGCGGTGTAACCAGCCACGATGCGGTTGATGTAACCACGGCCGCAGCGGGTGCCGATGATGGAGCTACCAGCGTTGATCGTGAAGAGCAGGCTCTTACGATGCTGGGCTTCAGCAATAGCCACCGGGCAGTTGACGTTCCAAGTGAGCGGCTTGCCGTTGGCGTTAGCAGCACGCTTGAGAGCGGCGATAACCTTTTCAGATTCTGCCTGTGCGAGGTGACCGGAGAGGTCCATAACCACTTCGTCTTCAGCAGCCTTGCCGAAGCGCTTCTTGAACTGGTAGGACTTGAAGTCGCCAGTCAGTTCCTTCACGCCGAAGATGTGGGCGGACACGAAGGTGGAAGTGGTGGCGAATTCAATCGTCGGCACATCCGGAGCCTTTTCGAAGTCCACATCATAGGCAACAGCACCACCGATGATTTCCTTGCCATCGATCTTGCCGTCGAAGATGAGGGTGAGGTCGTTGCCGCTAGCGACAACTTCCACGGTCACGCCGTTGCCGTAGAAGGCAGGGAGCTGACCAGGACCATCACAGATACCCTTGAGGTCCACATACTTGCCATCGGCGTTCACAACACGGGCGTCCATCGGGACGTTCCAGCGGGTGTTACCGATCACGTTCGGGAGAACGCACTGGCCGTTGGAAACCTTGGCAACCTGACGTTCGGACATGTAGGCGGTCGGAGAAGACTGCCAACCCTTGAGGGCGCTGAACGTGATGGCGTCAAAGTTCTTGGCGGAGATGTCTTCGGACGGCAGCTTGCCGGCGGAAGAAGCACCTTCGGAACCAGTGGGGGCGCCACGGTGGTCGTGCCAGGTCTTCCACTTACCATTCAAAGCGGAGCCCGGTTCGTTGCCATCGGCGTCCATCCAGCCGTCGTTCGGAAGAGCCGGAAGACCCTTCGTAGCGGTGAAAGGATAGCCGTGCGTGAACACCTGCTTGAAGTAAACAATGCCCTGATCTTCTTCGATGTTCTGCATCGAGGCGAGCTGCGGGGCAATGGTGAGGCCGTAGGTAGCGCTGATGAGGTCGACGGCGATGGTCGGGAGCTTGCCAAGAGAACTGGCGGAAGAGCCACCGGACACGAGGTCGGCTTCGTAACGCTTGTAGGCGTCAAGGTTGGAACCGAGGACAAAACGAGCGTTGTCATCAAGACCACCCTTGTAGGTAGTGGACTTGGAGAGCGCGTCGAACTGTTCGGCATACTTGCGATCGTAAGATTCGAGCTGGCGCTGGTGCTTGGCAACGAGCAAATCTTCGTCAACAGTCTTTTCGGTAATAGGCTGGGCCATAGTGTGATCTCCTTGTAAAATTACTTTTTGAGGCGGGCCTTGATTGCAGCGCGAGCTTCTTCAACGGCCTTCTTCTTTTTAGATTCTTCGGTTTCTTCAGGTTCGCCGCCTTCGCCGCCTTCGCCGTCGCCTTCGCCAACGGTGATGGATGCGAGGACTTCTTCCTCTTCGACGTTGTCCTTTTCTGCGGTGGCAACGGCTACAACAATGCCGCCTTCAACCGGGTCTTCGCCGACGAGAACCTGCAAGTTTGCGTCCTTGTCCGTGTAGAGCACTTCAGCGGTTTCAGCGTCCATGTTGATGTCGTCAACCTGATCGCCTTCACCATCTTCGTTGCGCTTCTTGGCAGCAGCCTTCGCCTTGGCAAGGGCTTCCGCACGGGCACGGTTACGGGCACGAAGGCGAGCGGCTACGGAAACAGCCGATTCGCTCTTCTTGCCGGAAAACTTTTTGATAACTTTGAGACTCATAGTTTTTTACTCCTTAGGGAATGTTTAACAGTAATATAACTCATTTTTTTAAGGGAGGCAACACCCCCTACCCCTTAAAAATTCGATTGAGGACAGATTCATGTTTCGGTTTTGCCGGAACATGTTGTTCGGCAATGCGATACGACTGGGCGGGGACAACGTGCTCCTTTGCAATGACTGCAAATGTGGCGCCTTCGTCCAAGCGCTTACGGACATATTCCTCGTTCAAACCTTCTTTGTTTGCAAAGCGGGCGATCTCCAAATCGCTATTTGCCGCCTTCAAATCATTGACAAGTGCCTCGTTTGCGGACGCAGCCGTGACAATAGCCTTTTCAAGATCGGGGAGGACATCTTCGAATGCATTGCTTTCAAAGGTTTCACGCAGCTTGGTGTCCTCCGTAGCCATATGAATTCCTTTAGAATCAAGGGATTCGACCACGTAGCGGCGGCCATCGAGAAGGACGGAGGCACCAATCTTCTGCGCAATGCGGAGAAGCGCTTCGGCAACGGCACCCTTGGCGCCGCCCTTGTTAAGGGATTCGGACACGAGCGTAGGATGTGCTTCAAGGAATCCGGGGTCCTGGACGAAATCGAAACGCTCAAGCGCATAGGTCTTGGCGTCCATAATATCGTTCCCTTCATCATTCTTGCCGCAGTAATCGCCAGTGGCGCGGGAGCTTACAAAAAGCTGGATTCCGGCGCGAAGGGCGGTAAGCAGGTTGCGTCCCATCGGAGTATCAACGATAACGGATTCCGCCTCGCCGGTTTCCCAATTGATGTTGCGGGTAAAGTGGGAGTAGTTTCCTTCACCGATATCTTCGTCAGTGATTTCAGGTTCGTGTCCCACGCGGCCCACAACCCCGTTACGCTTGAGGCGGGCCATAAAGTTTTCGTCGTTCTTCACGCCCAGCCAAAGGGCCTTGGGATAGAAGCGGTGGTTGCGGGAGGTGCCATCCGGGCAGAAGTGCTTTCCCTTAACAATAGCAAGGATTGCGCCACGGCTATTGTTGACTTCGTCCTTGAAGGATTCGGAGATCTGCGCCTTGTCCTCGATAAGGGTGTAATGCTCGAACGGAACGGCATCTATGATTCTTTGAGACATGTATTAAACTCCTTATGCGTTAAAAATAAGAAAAAATGCGCCGGGGATGCACCACGGCCGCATTTATTTGGAAAATTTTTTTGTAAGGGACTACTTTACCAGTGTATGCACGCCATCGCGCGATACCACGGGGCATCCGAATCATACACTGCCGGATAGTCCCCGGTGAAGGACATATGCGTAATGAAATCACGGAAGGATGCTGCATCATTGGATTTCTCCAGTCCTTCAAGAAGAGTGCCAAGATCATCTTCATCAAATCCGGCATCTTCAAGATTGGACTTTGTCAGCGCCTTGTCGAACATAAGGACTAATCCTTATTTTTGTCCATCAGGGCAAACGCTTCCGCTCTTGCCGCATCGTTTTCCGTGAAGATTCCACGCACGCAGCTTGTCGTTGTTTTCGAGGTCTGTTCGCTGGCGCCACGCATAGACACGCAGGAATGAATGCCGCTGATGCGGACAGCAACCGCCAACGCGCCCAGCTTTTCCATAATGGCGTCCGCGATGTTTGCCTGCCAGCCCTCCTGAAGATTCAGGCGGCGGCCATACATTTTTACCATACGGACAATCTTGGAAAGGCCAACCACATTGTTCTTCGGAATGTAGGCCACATCCACGCGGCAATGCATCGGCGCCAAATGGTGGCAGCAGTTGGACCACGCATCGGTGGACACCACCACAATTCCCTGTTCATACATCGGCTTGGTAGCGTTGCCGTCAAAGTGGCGCTTCTCGGCATCGTCCGCCATATTTTCGCTATTTACCGGGAACATCTTGTTCAGGTAATCGGCGGGGTTGGTGCGATAGCCTTCGGTCATTTCAGTCCACAGCTTGCACCAGCGATGCGGCGTGTCCTTCAAGTTATCGTCAAGTTCTACGTTTTCGGGGATACCAAGCATCTTGCGGAGCAGGTGCTCCACCATCTTTTCATCTTCCTGATTGAAGATGTTTTTAGTAACGACGGTTTCTTCGGTGATGGTGTATTTGCGTTCCAATTTGAATCTCCTTGTAAAAAGTGGGAATCACGGCAGGCTCGGGAATCATTCGTATTTACTCCGGCTTTCACGGACAACCGTGCTTCCCTGGATCGATCGTATACTTAATATACGAAAAAGGCGCCGGATCGCTCCGACGCTTTTCCACCAGCCAATAAGGGTGAAACAAAAAAATAGTCCTTGGACGTTTAGGGGATACCTTTCCTTATTGGTTGGCAGGACTATTATACGATATTACACGTCAATAACCGGGCGGCTATTCCATTCGTTGCTATCGAATTTAACCTTATCCCTGGAAGGCGCAACGCACATCCAAAGGGAGGTCGCCTCCTGCACGCGCCCGTCACGGCTATGCTTCGGCCACATTTCAAGGTAATCCTCGATATCGGGGATGCAATCCGAATCAACGGTTCCGT
>Ga0326511_10003246_pt1 | contig 13083 bp, 24 predicted proteins | sample 0_2496_0518_D_FD_203701 | JGI IMG/M metagenome (GOLD analysis project Ga0326511, IMG submission 203701) | Bovine rumen microbial communities from UC Davis, California, United States - 0_2496_0518 | ecosystem: Host-associated > Mammals > Digestive system > Stomach > Rumen | place: USA... | reverse complement strand
TCATTAACAATATCTTTCTGGAATTTATTCCAATCTCGCTTAGCCTCAGATAAATCAAGCTCCGCCTTAATCTTCAAGTCAAGCTGTTTAACTTTTAAATCAATTTGTTTTTGAGTTTTGTCTATTTGCTCTTGTTGAGTCTTAGCTATTTCTTGTTGGAGTTTATCATAACGTTCTAAGTCTTTAAAGGCTTGATCCATTATCTCTTTAGCGTTATTTAAATAATCTTTATTACTCTCTTGTTGCTCTGCGGTCATTTGATTCCATTTAGCAACTTTATCATTATATTCTTTTAAGATTTTATCATGAGTAGTAAAATAATTATTTAAAGTGCCATCTTTATCAAATGTAGCACCATACTTTTTAAGATTATTAGCTAATTCGTTTTGTTCATCTCTTTGAAGACCTAAACGTTCTCTAATAACATCTTTTTGTTTTTCAAGGATTTCTAATTGCTTTTCAAGATTTTTAAGTGCATCTTTACCAGTTAATCTTTCTTGCTATTTATTTAACTTAGTCATCTAATTAGCAAGTTTATTAGCTTTAACAGTATTATTACGATAACGATCAGCTTTATTAGTGGCGCCTTTAGCTTTATTAGGTTCTTTAGCTTTACCGCCACCGCCTCCTTTACCGCCTTTGCCACCTTTTCCGCCCTTTCCTCCAGAAGATTTTTTATTTCCTCCAGTACTATTTTTATGACTAATTTTACCTCCAGCAGATTTATTTCCTTCTGGAATAGTAATTTTCATAGCTGTAGTACTATTATCTTTTTTTACAGGATTTTCAACATTTTGAGGAGAAGCTTTCATTTCTGGGTATGTAATAGTTTCTTGGATAGGAGGCCCTTGAGAAATTGCAGGAAAAGGAAAAGGACCAGGAACCATTTGATAATTTAATGTTGGAAGATAAACACTTCCTGAAACAGAATGTTCTTCTACATCATAACCAGGAGCTTCACTCCAATCAGTTGTACTATTTGTTTGAGTCTCGGAAGAAGCATTAAATGCCATACCTAAAGCACTATTTTGAACAGAATTTTTCATCTGTTCTCCACCCTCAATAACCTAGTTCATACCTTCTATTGCGGGGGCCGCATCTACATTTAAAGGAACATTTAAGTCAGCCCCTTTAAACAAATTATCAATTTGTTCAATTGTCCAACCAGATTGATATAATACATTAGCTAAACTTTCTAAAAATTGTAAATCATCAGCTTCTAATTTTCCAGGTTCAATATTATTTAATCTATCTTCAGCTTCAGCAATAGACATTCCAACCTTATCTTGAAATTCCTAATCATCTACATCAATTTTTAAAAATTGCTCTTCCGTAAAAGCTTCATGCAAAGCATTTAAAGAATCTATATCTCCATCAATAACACCTTTTAATTCATCTAAATGGTCTTTTACAAAATTATTATCAATATAATCTTCTTCAACATCCAAAATATCTGCCATTGCTGTACGCATAGTTTCAAGAGTTTTTGCACTATCTTTATCTCCTAAAACTTCATTTAATCCACCTTCTTCTTTTAAAGTTTGCATAACAGCAAGAACATCGGTATAACTTTTTTGTAATGTTTCAATAGCATTATTTAATCGAAGATACCTTGTTGCAGCATCTGTAGCAGTTTCATTATTTAAACCAGCATAAACCTATTCTCCAGCTTTGGCCATTTCTCTATAAGATTCCGCTACACTATCAATTTGTTCTGCTTCTAACCCATATTTTGCAGCATTTTCAGCAGAACGAGTCGCTAAAAGCAATGCTTGTGTAGCTTTAGTCTACTCTTCAAGATTTCCAGTTCTAATTGCTGAAATATATTCATTTAATTCATCTTTGCAGGAATCATATTGAGAAGCTAATTCTGCTAATTTATTTTTATAAGCGTCGTTAGTCAATAAGTGTTTACGATAAGCTTCTTCTAATAAATCTATTGAATTAATTGTAGAATAAATCTAAGCAGTAGCCTCAGCTTGAGATATTATACCTTTATCAACTTGATTTTGATAAACTCCTAAACTAACTTCTGTTAATTCTAATAAAGCCTGTTTATAGGCTTCTGTTCCTTTTAACCATTCAGTATTTAAAATTTTTATCTAATCAATTAAACCAGGATATAATTTCTAAATTTCTTCTAAAGAAGACTTTAATTTCTAATTTTCTTCATCTGATAATTTTTCTCCAGAATCCCTTTTATTTAATAATCCAATAGCTGTTAGACCATTAGCCGCAGAACTTAACTAAACCATTTGATTTTGAGCCTATTGAAGAGCTTCTTTCCAAGTACGAGTTCCATCATTTAACTCTGTAAATCTTTTATTAATAAAATCTAATTGAGATTCAGTTAAATCTGGTTTTAAATATTGGCTTACAATATCTACATCTCCTAATGAATAAGGAGTTTTAATATTTTCTTTTATTTTATTATTAAGACGTTCTAACGCTTCACTAGTAACTTTTTCTATTTTTCCAGTATTAAAATTAATTTTTACTTTATCTACATTTAAAAGATTGGCAAAATATTCTTCCCAAACTTTTTCCATATTAGCGTCACCGCTAGCAGATTTAATAGCATCTATTGTTTCTTGAGATTGTTCTTCTAAAAATTTATTAATTTGAGTAGAAACAACTTTTGATTTTTCTTGTAAATTTCTATAAGTCCAATCGTCTTTACCATTTGTTTCTTGGTCTGAAATAGCAAATTGTCCAAAAAGTTCTCCTATACTAATCTGTTTACCATTTTGCTATTGAGTTATACTATCAACAAAAGACTAAAGTAAATCATTATTTATTTTTTCTGCGGCCGTCTTATATGTATCACTACCTAAATTTGCTCTTGAAAAAGCCTAGCCCGCACCTTCAACATAAGAAGTAATTAAACCTTCTACATTAGTAATACCGAGTTCTTTTAATTGATTATAAGCATCACTATTTAAACTTAATTGGTCAAATAATGTACTATAATTTAATTGAGAAGCTTTCTACATCTACTTTTTATTAGATTCAACTTCAGCAACTTTATCTTTATAATCTTGTCCAGCTTGTTTTGTTTCAGCAACTATATTAAAATTAACTTGATTTCCATACTTTTCTCTTAAAGCATTTTCATCTTCAACTAACATTTGAAGGATGCGGTCTTCATTTTCAACTATTTCTTCTTCACTTGCTTCTAAGAATTTATTATATTCATCAATTCTTGCTTGGTCACCATTATCTTTAATTAATTCAGATGCGACTGCTGTTATAGAAGATCTTAGTGTATTAGCATATCCTGTTTTTTGAAGAGATAGAGCCTAATTAGAAGCCTAATAATTACCTTTAGCTTCATTTTCTAAAACTTTCTAACCTTTTACATTATCTCTATATTCGTCACTATTATAAAAACGTCTTCTTTCAGCCTAAGCAGCTTGATTAATTAACTAAATCTATTCTTTAAGATTAGTATTTTTATTAATAATAGCATTTCCATGGGCATCATATCCAATAACTGCTGCACTATTATAGTTAGCAATTAAATTACTTAATTCATAATAACGTTCTTTTTCTTCTTCAGTTAAATTATCAATAGTAGAATTATAATCCCCTGCTGCTTTAGATAAACGATTCCATTCATCTTCTGCTCCAGATAAAGTTTTTATATCCTCTTGAGCTTGTGCATATTTTTGAGTAGATTCTTTTTGTGCATTATTAAAATTCTAAATTGCCTATTTAGCCTAATCCACAGAAGTTGTTACAGCATCATATATTTTAGGAATAACAGTTAAAGCTGCCGTTAAAGCTAAAATTCCCATTACAACTAAAGTCACAGGATTAGCCATCATTGCAGCATTTAATTCTTGTTGAGCTACTGTAGCATTTCTAGTAGCTGTTGCTACATTATTTTTAGCTACTGCTAATGCCTATTCAGTAACCCCTTCTTTTGTATTAGCTTTTGCTTGTAATTCTGTTAATGTTGTTTGAGCAGCTTTTAAGATATTATTTTTTTCTTGTAATTTATTAGTAGCCTAAATAAGAGTATTTTGTTTAGAAAAATGCATTATAACTGGAGATAATGTTGTTTGTAATTTATTAAAACCTGCTATAATAGAAGGAATCGAATATCCTAATCCCATAATAGTTTTAGTAAACTTCTATACAGCAGACATTTTCTTATTAAAAACATTATCTATAACACCGCCTAAAGATGACATACCAGACATTAATTGAGTGGTACCTTGTAGCATTTGAGTTAAAGTTCTAGCAGCACTTAAATTTTGCATTTTTTCAACAAAATCTTCTGCTTCTTTTTGAGACTTTTGGAGTTCAGATTCAATATCTTTTAATCTATCTTTTAAACCATTTAAAGTAGCGCCATCTAAATCAGCAATAGCTTTTGCTGCTTCTTCTGCTGAAGTTTTTATTCTTTCTTTTAAATTTTTATCAATGCTATCTCCAGCAGCATCAACATCTGCTTTTAATTCTTTAATTCCAGGAATTAATTTTAAAACACCATCAAATTCAGGAATCTAAAATAAACTTTTCCATTTTTCTGCAACTTCTTTTCCAGTAACACCTGTCTGTTCACTTAAAATTTTTAATTCTTCTGCTAAACTTCCTAAAGTCCCCTATATTCTATCTGGACTTAATTCATCTAACATCTTTTTACCAGACTAAGTAGATGCATCTTGTTTATTTTTTAAATCTTCTATTCCTTGAGCTAAATCTTCAGCATTTTTAATTCTAATTTTATATATTTCAGACTAAGTTTGTTCTTCACCAATTCTTTTTACTATAGCATTATAAGCATTTACTTCGCCTGCCTACATAATACCATAGTATTGTTGAATGTCTTGTTTTCGTTTAGTTACTTCATCTAAAATATTACTAATAGCAGTCTAGTTTACTTGTCCATTAGTTTTTAAACCTTCATTATTTCTTAAGTCATTACCTAACTGAACCATTTCTTGAGTTCTAGAAATATCCTCATTCATCTTTACAAGATTATCTCTTGTATTTTGAATGTTAACAAGAACGCTATTTATTTCTCTTGAAATAGCAGGTCCAAAAGCTGCCATCATGCCGCTTGCAAGACCTAATAAAGCAGATGTTCCTCCCCCAATTGATTCAATAAAAAGTCCTAATAAATTAGTAGCTCCAGTTAATCCCGTTAAAACAGGATTAATCATATCGGCTGTTACTAAACTAGCTTTAACCCTTTCCCCTGCTGCTCCTAATTGCTCCATCTTAGCACCAAGAGATTCCATATAACGAGCATTTTTCTCAGCAAGAGTTCCTTCAGATTCTAATGAAGTATTTAATAATTCACTATAAGTAGTCCAGTTATCAAATAAAGCCATTAATTGGTTGACTTGTCTTTGACCACCCATTGTTTGAGCAAGATAAATTTGTTGTTCTTTAGTTAAATCTTGCCAGCGACCGCCAATTTCTTCCATGACCTATCCAGTATCTCTTAAATGACCTGTAGCATCTAATACATTAAAACCAAGTTCTGCCATTTTACCTGAATAATTACCAAGACTAATTTCCGCTTCATCAGAACCAGTTTTAATATCATTCATACGAGAATAAATAGTTTTAAATGCAGTACCTACAGATTCTGGAGCTTGTCTAGTTGTAGCAACAACAGTAGCAATTTGTGCATTTAATTGATCTACATCAACACCTAAAGTGTTAGCAGTTGATGCAACTTTAGACATAGCAATAGCTAATTCACTCATGTCTGATGCACTAGAGTCAGCGACTGCTGCTAATTTATCAACATACAATTCAGCTTCTTCATTGGCTACTTTATAACCATTCCAAACAGCAGTTAAATAATCTGCCATTTCCTCTCCAGCACCTGTAATATTTTGTGCTTTTAAAGTTGCTTCTGTTCTAGCTTGAACATCCTAATCACTTAAACCCTGTTGATAAAAAGTTAATGACGCTTTTGTGTAATCTAATGTACTACGTCCTAATGCTTGTGCAGATCTATTTGCCTGTTCAGCAAACTACGCCATTTTATCTGTTGAATCACCTGTAACAATTCTAATATTTGTTAAAGATCTCTCTAAACTTTGTACATATTGAAAAGCGCCTTGTACACTTTGAGTAAAAGTATTCATAATACTTGAAGCGATTCCCCACTTGACAGTATTAATCATTGTTTTACCCATGCTATCTACTAAACTATTAGTTTCTTTTAACTGTAAATTTGTAGTTAAAATTTCAGTTGACATTAAACCAAAAGCTTTAACACCAGCTGGTCCTAAACTAGCCATATCAGTAGATAATTGTTTTATTGTTATCCCACTTTTTTCTAATTCAGTTTTAAAAGCAGAAATATTAGTAGTTTTTAAAGTTGGATTAAAAGCTCTATTTAAAGCCTTCTCAACCTACAAAGCCTATTTTTGAATACGCTATAACTATTCCTTAGAACCTTTAAAATCACCTAATTTAATTTTCTGTAAATCCTAAAGAGATTTTTTTAATTTATTTAAACTATTTTCAACATCTTTAGTATCACTTCTAAATTTTATTCCCACATTAACTTGAGAATTTTGTGCCATATCTATCCCTCCTTTTTTAATTAAAATAGGATAAAAAAAATAATGTCTTCTTTATATATTATTATAAAGAAGACATTATAAATTAATCATTTTAGTCCGAATTTTTAATTTTCAACAAGAGTAGGGACAGGTCTACCACCATTAGCAGCTTCAGCAAATTTATTAACCTATTCATATTTACTTAAATCTACATCTTTTAACAAATCTGCGGCAGCCGTTGCATTCTTCGGAAGATCCTAGATAAACATCTTAATAACACCTGCCGCACTATTCTCATAAGTATCTTGAGCTGCTCTCATTCTTTCTAAATAATCTACAAGATTATTGTATTCATTCTAATTTATTGCTCCAAGAATTCTAGTTAAAATACCATTACTCTAGAGTTCATCATATAATTGACCGGGATCCGCCTTTTCTTCATCACTAAAGATAAGATCAGTATAGAAATAAACAATATATATATTAAAATATATTTCAAGTTTAATTTCATTTATAACACCATTTTCTCTTGAATTTTGAAGGGTAATTTGAACTAAATCATTTTTATCACGAACTGGAAGATATTGAAGTACATTAATATCTTGCCCTTGAATTGAAATGGTTTCAACCTGATCTTTTACTTTTAAATTTAAATCTTTGTATAACATATGTCATACCTCCTTTTTAACTCTTATTTTTATTATAGCATAAATTTTAAGTTTTGTCAATTACTATTTTTAAAATTAGCAAAACTCATTCTGACTCTTCCAAAAATATCTAAATTAGTATTTAAACAATTTAAAATTAATGTATTAACATCTCTAACATAAATGAACTATGAGCTAGGATCGTTCCAAATAACGAAATCTACTGCCATAGATTTTCCAGATTCATCTATGATACCAGAGCCTTTTAACTAATAAATAGTTCTTAAATGAGCAAAGTGATTATTTACAATTTCATAACTAGCCGTATCAGGTGGTACTGTATTATTAGTTAAATATTGAACACCTCGATAATAAATAGCTTCTATAACTTTTTCAGAATCGGTATATTCATAAAGACCTCCCGTTACAGCTTTAAAAATATTTGAACCAGATTCATTAAATTTTAAATAAGTTTTCTGAAAATCTCTCAATTCACTCTAACCATTTACCCAAGACATTGAAGTATAATTTTTTATAGAAAAATTATACCCTGCCATAGCTTTTGTGATTCTTTGTATCATAGGATGTGCATTAGCATTTAATTCAATCTCTGCTGGAACTGAAATGTCCGTTTTCCCTGATCTTACTGTAACATTCGTAGAGACAATTGATTCTAAATCGCCATTTTTATTTCTTCTTTGTATTTGTTTTCCCTTTTTTTCAGCCAATTTAATTATAGAGTCTTTAATTTTTTTCTTTTCTTCTTCAGTTAAATTTTTTATAATAGAAGAAACATCTTGATTACCTCCAACTATAATATCTCCTGCTTTAAAATTTGTACTTCCAAGAGAAGCTAAAATAGCAATTTCTTCTTCAACAATATCGTCTCCTAAAACAGATTTTGTTGAAGAGTGTTTTCTTTGTAATAAAGTATCATATTGTTTTCGTGTTTTATCACTGTATAAACTTATTTGCTAATTAAAAATATTAATTGCTAAATCATTTATTTCAGAATAAAAGGTTTCAATAGAAGGTAAATTTATATCATCATTTGCCGTCTTATTTAATTCATGAATTTTAAAAATATCCCTTTTTAAACCTTGTAAAGCAAATTCAATTTCTTGAGCCTTTTCTTTTTTTGATTTTGCCATAAGATTTTGTGTCACAACATTATGAACATTATTTAATATTTTACTAAAATTCTAATTAGAACTTCTTTCTACATAAGAAGCTAAAGCACTCATTCCAACCACCTCCATAAATACAAAAAATGGGAAGGAAATATTCATTTCCTTCCCATTTAATTCATTTCATTCATCAAATACCAGTAGGTTGATTAATATCACTATCTCCCTTTAACGGATCAGCATGTTCTCTAGCATCATTGCTTAACATTACGCTATGTCCTTCAGAAGTAGCCGCATTACTATCTTCAACAACCTGAATTACACAAAGAACTTCCTTAGACTTATCAAAATAAGTATATCCAGGGAAAGCATCCATTGTGAAATCAAATGTAGAAGGATCGCCAGTACCAGACATTGAAATTGTAAATCCAGACTGAACTTTAACATTAGGGAATGTTAAGTTAGCAGGCATATCAATACCAGTAGCCTGTGCTCTGAATAATGTATCAGCTTCAACATAGTAATAACCGGCAAAATCAGCAGCTGTAATCTGAATTTCAGAAACAGTCTCCGCTTTTTTAATTACATAATAATCTACCATTACGTTCATACTAGTTGTAATGGCATCTCCTGTATTATTTTTCTTAGGAGTAGGAATTGTTAAAATACCATTACCATTATTATCATAAGCAAAAGTCATATCAGCAGCAGATGTAATTATATCACCAGTAATAGAACCATCATCTTCTGTTACAATAATAAAGATAGGAGCATCTGTACCAGCATCAACAGTAATTTGATTAGCACCTGTAACAGGACCAAAAGTTCTTAAAGCATCTGTTAAATCAATAACACCACTACCACTGCCATCAATAGTCATAGTTGCTCTAGTTGTAGCATGAACATGAACATTCTTTCCAGCTTCTTTAACAAGTCCAGCACCAGAAAGCATAGCAAGAGAAACAGGAGAAATAAGAGCATCAGTTAAAGTGAAAGTAAGAGTCTTATCACCTTCCCATGCTATTAATCTAGCATTACCTCTACCACCTTGCGCATACACTGTGCTAGAAGCCTGTTCCATTGAAGATGCTGTTGCTGTATCAATATAAAGGACTGGTTGACCAACGTGGAATTTATTTGTACCAATTGTAGTTTCCTGTTTTGCACGGAACACAATATTCGCACATTCTCTTACACCAAATTTCATTGTGTGTATCCTCCTTATAGTTTTTCATCTAAATCACCCATCCAGCTCGGGACGGATTCAACATCTTTAGCTCCAGCTAATTTTAAACGGAAAACTGTTTCAAAGTCCTCTTGCATTTTAAAACGCCGAAACTAATCTACCAATTGATATAAAGAATAATTCATTAACTAATTCATATCTTTTTGTAAGCCAACTGCTAAAATAGAAGTATAACGATACAGAACTTCAATTGAAGTTTTATCACTTTTACCTTTTAATTTAGCTAATTTAGCTTGTCTTTCTTGAAACTTCTTTACTAAAGCTCTCGCTTGAGGACCACCAGGATTATAACCACCTTGTCCATCCTCCCCTTGTATATACTTCAAACAAAACATTTCTGACACAATATTTTTAAAACCCTAGAAATTTTCTTTCGTTAAAGAATGTTCCTAAAAACCTTCCTAGGTTTTCCGTGAAAGTAATATACTGGTAGGAAGAAAAACAACTTTATAATCTGGTAATATTAAAAGAAAAATTTCTTGCAAGCAAATTTTTACTTCTTGAACTGATAAATCATTATTCCTTAATATTGTCATTAATACTTCAAAATCTGAAACTTTTTCTAAATTAATTTTGTCCTTTGTTTCAAGACTATTTTTAGAAAAATTCAAATATTGACATCCTTTAAAAAAATTATTCTCCCCAATATAAGAAATCTATTTTATACTAGGCTGATGAAGAATTAACTATGCTGCTTCGTAAGGTATATCTCGTTTAGATAATAAAGCAATTTTCTCAATCAACCTATTCTTCTCCCAAATCTTCTGTAAAATGCTATCCCAAATAAGATAGCGTATACATTGAAATGTCCTCATTTAAAACTACAAGATTACATCCTAAGAATTTATAATAACCAATACCAGTTAATTTAATTCTTGACGGCAATGTTTTAGAAGAATCTTTAGTTTCATCAGAAAGACTATTTAAAATACCATCGATATACCCGCATATCATTAAAGGACGAACTTTTAATTCATTTAATACCCATGCATCATTATAACAAACAATATCCATATTAATTATATAATCTCGATACTGTGAAGAACGTCTATTTTGAGAAAAATTATCTTGAGTTATAATAATATAACTTTTAATTTCTTCATGTGTTCCACGAGCAATTTTAGGATTCAATCGAATATATCCCTCTTCAATCATCCTCTTTACTGTATATTTATCAACAATAGCATTGTACTCTTCATCCTTTGCTGGATCTAAACAATCGGGAGAATTAATTATTAATAACCGTTTCAATATATTGCTATAAGGACGGTTCTTTATAAAAAGTGTTTCTAAAAATTTATTAATGTCCTATGGACAAGAGAAAAAGGGAGAAAATATCTTTTTCGTTGAAATTAAATCAAAACGCATAACAAACTCCTTTTATCTCATAGAGGCTCAATAGGAACTTGAATAGAAGTCTATCCATATTTTACTATAAAACCTTCTTTATTTGCTTTTTTACTAATAACCTCAAGTTTTAAAGTATCTTCAGTATAATCTAAGACTTTAACAAGAGAATCATCAGATATATACCAATCTTGCGGCTATTCATAATTTTTAGCTTTGTATATTAATATATCGTAAGGATGTGCGGCGGTCGGTCCATCAATTCTAGCCTAGGTATGTTCTGCATCATAGGCTACCTCCGCCTAGATCTGAGCGGCTTCCGCATCTTTAACTTCTTTAACGAACTGATCCGCAGAAGTATAAGTTTCTTTTAACGCCACTCTTATAATACCCGAACTAAAATCTCCCGTTTTACTTGTGCTATAATTTTCATTATAAGCTTGAACTTCCCAAGGTTTCCCATTAATTATTATTCTATCAAAACGCTGGAAATACGCTAAAGTATCTTCATCTTTTGTTATGTATAATAATTTAGTATAATTCATATCATTCCAAACAACTCCTCGTTTTGTATTCCAAAGAGCTGTTGTTTCATTTGGACCCGTCATCCATCCTCTGTAACTAACTGTATTTTCATTACCATCTTCGTCTATAACAATAATCTAAATCTACTCATCAGCTTTACGAATTTCCGCTCTAAAATAAGCAGTTTCTTCAGAGTATTGCATATAGACAATCCAATATGTGTCTGGTGTCCATTCTTCTTTATTACCATGAACCCATTTAAAGACAGTTCCATTATGAAAATCAGTATCTATCTATTCTTCACTATCTTCCGGTGCTTCCCTAAAGGGGATCGAAAGGATCTTATCTTCATAATCCACTTTTAATTTATCATGATTAATCAGAGCTTTAAACATAGGAGCGGTGGAAGTAAGAGAATCAACGATCTCCTCTAAGCTTTGAATATACCTAGCTGAATATTTATTATCTATAACAGCTAAACTTGTATACTAATTTTCTAATGTCTTTAAAATATTATTTTGATTATCACTTAACTCTTGATTATCTTGAAGTAAAGTAATAATAGAAATAATATTATTTGCTAAACTATCTTTTTTAACATCATATTTCTGAACGATTGCTCTTTGATAAGATGCTAATAAAGCTTTTTTCAAACTTCTTAGTTTATCCTATCTCATTCTCGTCCACTGGTCTTCACCGCCAAAAACACTTAATCGTTTACTCATTTTATCTAAACCGGAACCGAAATCATATGAATGGCTAGGATTTTTATTTAAATCGGCCCGATACCGTTTCCGCATATTATCTCTAGCAGACATGACTTTTTAACTCACTTAGTAAACTTAGAAGTTCTAATATAGTTCTTCGATAAGTAACCATATCGAACTCACTAGCTAAACTAAGTAATCCTTTCATTTTACATAATATAGAAAAGAATAATTCTTCCTAGCCATCTATTAAACTAGCCATTCCCGCCAGTTCTTCAATTAAAGTTTCTAATGGTTTTTCCCAATTTTTTCCTTCTTCTCTTAAAGGAAGTAATTTATAAACTTGATTTATAATTCTTTTTAAATTATTATCTATTGCGCTCTTGCTAATAGAAATACCTAAAGTTAAAACCACTTGTTCCATTCGCCAGTTCCTCCTCTAGGTTGTTTCTCCATTATAGAGCTAATTGTTGATTTATAAATTCCACTTTCAGGATCTCTCTTACGTCTTTTATATAGTCTCTGTAAGTGGAATCCCTCTCTCTCGTAATCTTTCTTTAATTGTAGAATTTTTTGCATATGGTTAGCCTGAGAAGTGAATTTGAAATCACTCCCGCTATATTTCATACGAGTATTTTCAATAGTAGCTAATTGCTGCCCTAACCATTCTACAATCATATAAGTTGCAATTATATTTACTTCCTATTGAGTTAATTTATTTACAAAGCATTGTGTTGTAAATGGTTCTCCTATTTCATCAAATTCCCCTTCTATTGGCATTTCTTCGTACTAAAGATTCTGTCTTGGAAATTCAAATTTAGGTAAAGCAGAAATTAAAAGTTCCTATAAAATCTTATCAGTATCCTAAGGAGTTAGTTCCATATACATATCATCTGTAATTTTTGAAAGAAAACTGTCATAAACAACAGAGAAAGGTGTACAATTCATCTC
>Ga0326511_10003245_pt1 | contig 13084 bp, 15 predicted proteins | sample 0_2496_0518_D_FD_203701 | JGI IMG/M metagenome (GOLD analysis project Ga0326511, IMG submission 203701) | Bovine rumen microbial communities from UC Davis, California, United States - 0_2496_0518 | ecosystem: Host-associated > Mammals > Digestive system > Stomach > Rumen | place: USA... | reverse complement strand
GACCGTGATCTCTGGATAGAGACAAATCCGTCTCTCGGATACATGCTCAAAGAGAGGACGATTGCAGATGAAGTTGGCGGGGATCTCAATGATTTCATTATCCAGCGTTTGGGATATTGGTTCAAATATTCTCAGACATCGGTAATTAGCAAGAAAACATGGATGTCTCTCGTTCCGCAGACACTCCCTCAATTCAGAGGGCAGTTGTTTGTTGCCGTGAAATACAGCCAATCGACAGAATTAAGCTCTGTATCGATGGCTGTAGCGGTCAGAACGGCAGCGGGAGCTGTATGGGTAGAAGCTATTGACTGCCGGAGCAGACAGGATGGGGATGCGTGGATTCTTGAATTTTTACAGCAGGCAGACTGGAGAGCATGCGTCATTGACGGAGCATCCGGGCAGAGCATATTGCAGGAGGAGATGCGATCGAATAGACTGCCGAAACCAACAATCCCGAAAGTACAGGACATCATTGATGCAAATGCCATGTTTGAGCAGGGCATATATGGAGGAAATATCGAGCACAGCGGTCAGCCGTCTCTTGTGCAGGTCGTAGGGAATTGCGACCATAGGAAGATTGGCACAGGAGGAGGATACGGGTACAAGGCACAGGTTGAGGGCCTTGACATTACTCTCCTGGAGGCGGTAAGTCTTGCTTACTGGCTGTGTATGACGACAAAAGAGAAGAAAAAGCAGAGCTATGGTTATTAACGGGGCGAAAAAAAGAATGAAAAAGTATTGTAAGATACATATGTGATCATGATGCATTTCTTCGCATGAGATTACCTCCTTTAAAGCGGGACCGGCGCAAGTCGGTCCTGTTTTGCTGAAACGGGGCGAAAAAATGAATAAAAAACTGTTGTAACATAAAGTTACGTGATAGCAGCGGTAAATGCGAATAAGGAGGAAAAATCAATGAGTGAAACATTTAACCCGATTACGACGCAGGAAGATTTTGACAAAGCGATTCAGGGACGCCTGAATCAGCAGGAAAGGTCAATCAGAGCGGAATACAGCGACTATGAGGATCTCAAGAGCAGAGTTGCAGGATTCCAGAAGACCGAAGAGGATTACAAGACACAGATTGCAACTCTCACAGAAGAGTGCGATACTGCAAATTTAAGCCTCAGCAAAATCAATGCAGCCCGTAAATACGGAATCAATCTCGACGATGCATTCCGTCTTCAGGGAAAGACGGAAAAAGAGATTGATGCAGATGCCAAAGGATGGGCCGACAGCATCAGAGGACGGAGGACACCGGCTCCGGCAGGATCACACGACGGAGGAGACAATACAAACGCAGCGGCAAAAGCGAAAGCTCTTGATGCTCTGCGGGAAATGAGAGGTAAATAATGGGTGCTATTACAACTTCAACAGATTTCGTGCAGCAGGTAAGTAATGAGGTTTTTACGAAGGTAAGAGGACACTCCTCAATCGCCAAGCTGTGCGGCTCAATGCCGATCCCCTTCAGCGGGATTGACGTTTTTACATTCTCGCTTGACAGCGAGATCTCAATTGTCGGTGAGGGAGAGAATAAGCCGGCAGGGAATGCGACAATTGGCCCGAAGACAATCAAGCCGATCAAAGTTGTCTATCAGCACAGGCTGACAGATGAATTCATGAGATGCTCAGAAGAGAAGGCCCTGCCGATGCTCACGGAGTTCACAGATGGTTTTGCAAAGAAGATTGCATCCGGCTTTGATATCATGGGCTTCCATGGACTGAATCCGGCAACGCTTGAAGCATCGGAAACAATCGGGAATAACCATTTTGACCACATCACGGCCATTGCCGGCACGGCTGACCCGGAGGATGATCTGGAAGCGGCAGCGGCAGCGATCGGAGAATACAGTGTAAACGGCATTGCACTCTCTAAAACATTCGGCTCGAGACTGGCAAAGATCAAAGCGAACGGTGTGAGACAGTATCCGGAGTTCAGGATGGGTGCAAATCCGGCAGCTCTGAACGGGATCCCGTGTGATGTTAATTCGACAGTGTCGAAGATTGCGACAGGCGGAACTGCTGATGCAATTATCCTGGGTGACTGGAATGCATTCAGATGGGGCTTTGCTGATCAGATGCCGATGGAAGTCATCGAGTACGGTGATCCGGACGGACAGGGCGACCTGAAGCGGAAGAATCAGGTAGTGCTCAGAGCTGAGGCATACATCGGATGGGGCATCCTGGATGAGGCCGCATTTGCGAGAGTGACTGCATACGCAGGCTGATATTGATCATGTTGAGAAGGGGCTGGCCGAATGGCCAGCTCAAAGCATAGGAGGAGACAATGAGCGCATTTGCAACGACAGGAGATATTGTAAATCTTTGGAGAGCCCTCACAGAGACAGAGGCCGCTCGTGCTACATATCTGCTCGATGTCGCCTCGGATACGCTGAGACAGCAGGCAAAAGAGAGAGGATATGATCTCGATCAGATGATTGAAGACGGAGATGTCTATAAGAGCGTTGTAAAGGATGTAACAATTGCAGCGGTCACAAGGATATTGAGATCTTCAACGACATCAGAGCCCATGACACAATTCTCACAGGCCGCTCTCGGTTACTCTATATCCGGAACATATCTCAATCCTCAGGGCGGAATATTTTTCTATGATAACGAACTCGCACGTTTAGGACTTAAAAAGAAACAGAGACTCGGGAGGATAGAACTGTATGATGCAGATAAAGGGAATACCGGTCACTCTGTATGAACGCACAGAGAGCGGAGAGGACAGCTTCGGAAACCCGATTTATACAGAATCAGAGGTGACAATCAACAATGTGCTTGTATCTCCTGTGAGCGCACAGGAAGCGCTTGATACGCTGTCACTCACCGGTAGAAAAGTCATATATCAGCTCGGGCTTCCGAAGGGGGATAATCACAACTGGACTGCCGGCACAAAAGTGTCTTTTTTCGGTGAAATCTTCCGAACAATCGGGGATATACGGCAGGGGATAGAGGAGATGGTACCTCTGGACTGGCATAAGATTGTAAGCGTGGAGCGGATCGAGAATGAGGATTGAGCTTAATGATGCGGGGATTCAGGAACTCCTGAAAGAAGTGGGGACGAACACATGCGGACCGATGGCGGCAAGGATTGCTCAGAGCTGCGGGAATGGGTATGCATCAGATACCTATGATGTAGGCTCCAGAGTGGTTGCATCCGTCTATACGGAATCCAAAGAGGCGATGCAGGATAATTTGGAAAACAACACCATATTGAGGAATTTGGGGAATGCTTGAGGATAAGATAATCAGTTACCTCCGAAAAAAGACCGGACTGCATACGTCTAACGAGAAGCATGCGGGGAGAGGATATGCGGAATATATCCTTATCCAGAGGACCGGAGGAGGAAAAACGAATCAGGTTGATAGAGCAACTTATGCAATCCAGTCAATAAGCGTTATAAGCAAGCTGAGAGCAGCACAGATCTGCGAGGCGGTAAAAGAAGCAATGGAAGAATTTGAGCAGGAGGATGGGATATTCTCCTGTGATATCAATTCAGACTATGACTTCACGAACACATCAACAAAAGAATATCGATATCAGGCAGTTTTTGATATCACGTATTTCTAAACGGCAGAGGAGATTGTTATGGACAAAAAGTATGTTTCAACCGGTAAGCCGAAGGTAGGAGGAGCTGTGTATCATGCACCTCTGACTGCGACGCTTCCGACAGATGCGACGACAGCACTGAGCAATGATTATGTAGATGCAGGCTACTGCTCCGAGGACGGCCTGAAGGAAATCGGAGAGAGAACGAGCAACGATATAAAAGAGTGGGGCGGTCAGGTAGTGGATTCCTCCTCGGAAAAAACAGACAAGTACGAGGTCACGCTGATTGAATCACTTAATCCGGAAGTCCTGAAGATCGTACACGGCTCCGGAAATGTCGAGGGCACTCTTGAGCAGGGGATCCATGTAAAATCTAACAACAGCGAGCTCGATAATGAGATCTATGTTGTAGACATGATCATGAAGAATGCAGTAAAACGTGTGGTTATCCCGAATGGGAAAGTGACAGGAGTGGCCGAAGTCGTCTATAAGAGGGACGAGGCGGTCGGATACAGAGTGACTATCACAGCGTATCCGGACAGCAACGGTGACACGCATCACGAGTATATTATGGCTGTGTCGTAAAAAAAGGGAGGTAACTCATGATAGAAGGCAGAACATCATCAGGATTTGACTATAAAGTAAATCCCGGAATTACTTATGATGCGAAATTCATCAAATCCGCATCGAAATTGAGCAATAAAAAGCTTACACCTGATGAGCGAGCAGAAGGCGCATTTGAAATGATTGACGCTGTCTTTTCAGATGATAATGATGAAATCGAAAGATTCATGAAGCATCTGGCAAGAAAGAGCGAGACAGGAAGGGCAGATATAAGAGTACTGCTCTCCGAGACGGATGAGATCGTCGCAGCGATTCGGGAGGCTGATGCTGACGCAAAAAAATGATAACCCTCGCCGCAATGCTTGCAGTTGACAGGGATGCTCTTGCTTGTGACCTGTGGGAGACATATCAAGTGACAGACATGGAAGCATTGCCAATAAAGACACTGGCAATGCTTTCTTGCGGTTTGAGGGAAAATTCAAGAATAAAATTATTAATGGCACAGCAAAAGCACAATACAGAGACGATTATGTTGGCGCTGTGCTTTGATGTACTGGCATCGATAAACTATGCAATAGTGGGAGGAGATGCCACTCCAAAATCAGTGTATAAGGCACTCATGGGTATCGTAGATGAGGATACTGATGAGATAGTGAGCTATGAATCAGCAGAGGAATGGGAAGCGGAAAAACTCCGTATTTTAGGAGGTGCATAGGAGGAGCGCAACAGAATTAGCAAAAGCATATGTGCAGATAGTTCCGTCAGCTGATGGAATCACAGATAGCATAACATCTGTGCTGGATCCGGAAGCGGCAAAAGCAGGCCAGAGTGCAGGCGAGAAGGTATCAAGCGGATTCGGGGCGGGGATTGCCTCGGCTGCGGGAGTGGGAGTTGCCGCACTTGGGGCGGTGACTGCGGCGGGAACGGCTGTAACAGGAGCTCTCGTGAGCGGAGTGGGAAGTATCGCGGAATACGGTGACAACATCGATAAAATGTCTCAGAAGATGGGTATGAGCGCCGAAACATACCAAGAGTGGGATGCGGTCATGCAGCATTCCGGCACAAGCATGGAGACGATGAAGGCCAGTATGAAGACACTGGCAAATGCTGCGGAGAATGGGTCTGATGCTTTTGATAAGCTTGGTATCTCTCAGGAAGAAATTGCATCAATGTCTCAGGAGCAGCTCTTCGAGAGGACAATCGCCGCACTCCAGAATGTAGAGGACAGCACTCAGCGCACATATCTTGCCGGCAAGACACTCGGAAGAGGTGCGACGGAGCTGGGCGCACTGCTCAATACAAGCGCCGAGGATACGCAGGCCATGAGGGACAGAGTGCGAGAGCTCGGCGGTGTGATGTCAGAGGATGCTGTCAAGGCGGCAGCGGCATATCAGGACAGCTTGCAGGATATGCAGACGGCTTTCTCCGGGCTGTCGAGAGGGATGCTACAGGAATTCCTTCCGTCGGTGACTCAGATCATGGACGGACTGACAGAAATCTTCAACGGAAATTCTGATCAGGGAATCGGTATGGTGACGGAAGGAATCCAGTCAATGTTAGACGGAGTGGGCGAAATGCTCCCGCAGATGGCACAGATTGCCACACAGATAATCACAGCGATTGCAGAAACATTTATTACGAATTTGCCGCAGATTGTAGAGGCGGGAATCTCGATAATCGGGACACTTGCACAAAGCTTACTCGAAAGCATGCCGCTCATCGGAGAGGCACTGCTTGGAGTAGGTGAGGTAATCATAACGACGCTGACAGAATACGGTCCTACGTTGCTCGAACAGGGACTCGATATGGTCACAAATCTCGGAATGGGACTGATCGAGGGAGCGCCGGCAGCGGTAGACAATTTCGGTCAGATCGTCGACCAGGTGCTTGCTTACATCGAAGAGAATCTTCCTGTATTCCTTGACCATGGAATTCAGTCAATTGAACAGCTTGCAATGGGAATTCTCGAAAATGCCCCGTCTGTGATAGCGTCTATGGGCGAAATAACGACAAATCTGATCTCGTTTTTAATGGAGCATCTGCCGGAATATTTGCAGAAAGGTGTCGAGATGCTTCAGCATATCGGACAGGGTATTCTTGATAACGGACCGGAGATTCTGACGACTATGGGCACTGTCCTCGTTGATATCCTTGGGACGATAGCAGAGCATTTGCCGGAGTATTTACAAAAAGGTGTAGAAATGCTCGTTGAACTCGGAAAAGGCATCATTCAGGCAATTCCGCAGGTACTTGCGATGCTCCCCGAGGTGTTCAGCTCTATCCTCGAAGAATTCGGAAAATTCGATTGGGCATCAATCGGCTCGAACATCATAAACGGTATCATTGACGGAATTACGGGCATAGCAAGCAACCTTGGCGGAGCGGTCATTGGTGCTGTATCCGATGCTTGGGATGGCCTCGTGAGCTGGCTGGACATCAGATCTCCATCTCACAAAGCGGAGAACGTCATAGGTAAGAATTGGGCCCTCGGAATCGGTGTAGGCTTTGAAAAGAATATGCCGGAAGATGAGATGACTTTGAGCACAAAGCGAGCGATGGACGCAATCAGCGGAACGATTGATGGGCCTATGAGATCATACACGGCAATCGACAGAGGAAATAATGCAGATATTATTGCGGAAATTCGTGCTTTGAAAGTCGCAATAGCATCTATGAGAATCGTGATGGACTCCGGAGAGACGGTCGGAGTTGTTGATCAGGGACTTGGATTGGAGGCGGCAAGGGCAGCATGGCAGTGATACAGAATAAATTCGGAGCGACCATCATAGTCGGCTCCACAAGCTATCATACATATCGCACCTGGGGCCTTATCATGACGAGCCAGGATCCTATCGGAGATCCGGAACTTGAAACGAGTTACCTGCAGGTTATGGGGCGGTCAAATCTGCTCGACTGGAGTGAGGCATTGACGGGCGGCCCGGTCTTTAAAGGCCGGCAGATAACAATGGATTTTGCAATGCAAACGGAGCCGGTGCTGTGGTCAACGATAGTGTCAGAAATTAGGAATTCGATCGAGGGCAGACAGGTAAAGATTATCTTTGATGATGATCCGTCTCACTACTGGCTCGGAAGGATTCAGGTAAAGGATACCGACAGGTTGACACGGCTCGGAAAAATGCAAATGTCTGCATACTGCGACGCATACAAGAAGGAGAGAGCATCATCTCAGGAGAAGCTCAAATGGGATGATATGAATTTCCTGACAGATGTGCTCCGTTATCTCGGTACTATCCAGATTACGGAATCAGGGACGGTAACAATCCCCCGCGGGGATAGCAATGGAGTAGTTCCGACGATTACCGTGACCGAGCTTGGCGGATCCTCCTTAACGATGCACTCAAACAGGCCAAACAAAAACTACACTCTGATATCAGGGAAAAATCGTTTTCCTGAGCTGAAAGTGTGTGGGGATTATGATGTTACATTAACTTTCAGTGGAGACGCAAAAGTAGCGATAGATTACAGAGGAGAGAGCTTGTAATGTACACGATAATGATTGACGGAAAAACTGCATACTATCCGGGCGATTCCGAGTGCGTTGCAATCGATCCTGTCGTAAAGCTTGCACTTGGTCAGGCTGGATCGTGCGAGTTTACTATCCCTCCGTTTAATCCGATGTATAACTCAATCTATAACCGTAAGTCAATTGTGAGCGTCTACAGGGGCTCTAAGCTGATATTTCAAGGTGAAGTCAGGGAATCGACGAAGGACAAACGAAACTGCAAGAAAATCTATGCTGTTGGTGAGCTTGCGTATCTTATGGACAGCATACAGCCACAGTGGCACTACGGGCCGGTATTCCCTACGAGTTTTATAACAGATTTACTTGCGGAACATAATAGCCAGGTGGAGGAGCGTAAGCGCTTCCAGATGGGGACATGTTCCGTACATGAGTCTTACGGTTCGGTAACTAATAGTAAAGTCACGGATTATGATGATACGCTGACAGCTTTGCGGACTCAGATTGATCCCGAGCTTGGAGGTTTTTTTCGGGTAAGGTACGTAAACGGAACAAAATATCTTGATTGTGTTGATATCGTCAACGCTGGAACGGTAAACAGACAGGGAATCAACTTTGGTGAGAATTTATTGGATTATGCTGAGAACATAACGTCATCTGACATTGTGACCGAAGTAATCCCGCTCGGGATACGGCTTGAAAGTGATGATGAGGAGTTTGAAAAGCGTCTTGATATCAAAGAGGTAAACAGCGGAAAGAACTACGTATCAATAGCGTCAGCAGTAGCAAGCTTCGGACATGTTAGAAGAGTGGTTGTATTTGACGAGATTGATAACGCTACGACGCTGAAACAGGCCGGGCAACAGTGGCTTACTAAAAATCAGTACGAGACGATGACGCTTAAGCTGACGGCAGCGGACCTGTCTGCACTCGATAGCACTATGGATGATATGTCTGTAGGTGATCAGATTCCTTGTTATGCTCCTCCGTATGGACTCAACATAACACTCCCGATAATGGAGCAGACGTTACATCTGACACATCCGGAGAAAGACACAATAACACTCAGCGCATCTTGGAAGAACAAAAAGCGGACGATAAGCGGACAATTTGCAGACAGCTCTGCCAGCATCAAAAATGAAGTTTACAAAGAAGAGCTGAAAATAAAAGCTGTGATCGCAAGAGAGACCGCAAACATCCTGAAACAGTTTACCGGTTCCGAGGGCGGTCACAAACTCGAAGAGTATGACGAGAATGGCTTGTGGCTGCGGACATCTCTAATGAATGGGACGAGTAAAGCAACGTCGACAAGGATAATGGAGTTTTCCATGGACGGCATACGCATGTATAGAGGAGCCGCAGGTAATTACAATGATCCGACAAAATGGAAATCGGCATGGTCGATTAACGGAGATTTTTGCGCTGATTTTATTGTAACAGGTACGCTGCTTGCATCTCTCATCAAAGCAGGCATACTCTCAGACGTTGCCGGCAACACAACGTGGGACATGGAAACCGGCGAATTGATTACAAAAGTGCTCCAGTTGATATCAAATTATCTCACGATAAGTGATACGGGAGTAATTACATCCAGATCAATGCCTGACGGTCAGGGAGTATCAGAAGAAAGTTTGGAGATAGAACAAGCGGTCCTGAGAGGGAAACGATACGGCACAGAGGTAGGATACATAGACCTGTCAGCTGACACGGACTCCGGGGATGGGGGAGCTGAGTATGATGCGGTTATAGGCAGTAACTCGACGCTGAGATTAGAATTCTACAGGCAGATCGACATAGTAGACAAATACAACAATACGATTGTGGGATACTTTGATGGAAACGGCTGGCATGGTCCTGTAGATGAAAATTTCTTACCATAACCGACAGTAATTTATGTGAATAACGGCGGAAATAACAGTGGAAGCGGCAGCGGTAGCAGCGGAAACAATAATAGCGGAGGAGGAAACTGATAAATGAGCGCAATATCAACGATATTAGCTAATTTAAGACATACTGTAAACGTCTTGAGGAGCGCTGTATATGCAATTGACGTTAGAGATGATATTGCAGATGCAATAGATGATAGTGCTGACGCGATTGAGCAGATATACAGCGATGTAGACAGCGCATCTCTCAGGGAGGATGCATTCGCCGCGGCCTTGCAGGAGGCGATTGATGATAACTTGCTCCCGATCCCGGCAACGGTTATTGACGACAACAGCCTGCCTGGAAGTAAGATACAGCAGGGGTCACTGCCTCTTGACAGGCTGGCCGAGCCGGTGCAGATCACAGTAGACAGCGCACTCTCGGATAGCTCGACAAACCCGGTACAGAACAAGGTCGTGAAGGGCGCACTTGATGAACTAAATGGATCTTTAAACGAATTGCAAAACACCGTAGACGTCATAAATGATTCAATAGGAGATTTGGGAGGCCTTACAGACGCTCAAAAATCTGCTTTACTTGCTTGTTTTCGCAACGTAGCATGGAAAGAAACGGACGGTGTTAATTACTACAATCTCCTCGAAGCATCTCTATATGACATAAACATTGTGTCAATATCTGCTACATTCAAAGGCGGAACCACCATTATTTTTACAGATACACCATTAAGTACAGTTAAGCAGTATTTACTTGTGACAGCGTTGGTTGAAAATGGAGCAAGAATTGTTGTAACGGACTATACATTAAGCGGAAGTCTTATAGACGGAACAAGCGTATTGACTGTTACATATAGAGAGAAAACCACAACGGTCAATGTACCTGCATACGCAGAAACAAAATGGATAAGCGGCTATGATGCTAATAATGCAACACGTGTCGCCTATCATGTATCTCCATTCATTTGTGGAACAGACCAGTATCAGTACGACTATTCCAGAAGGATAAGCGCGATAGAAACGAATTTTGTTGTGGCAGGAAAACTGACCATAGGAAAATACACCGCGCCATTATCTGACGGGAAAGCGTTTGACATTCAGACTAACTGGTCGGCAATAACGACTATAAATGTGCCGACAACAGGCCTGCAAAAAATCAAGATTGACCCAATAACGCTTTTAGATGGAGAAAGCCTTACTTTTGGAGAGAATTCTTTAATTGGTGGTGATGATTCCGCTTTTTGGAATTATGGCGAAAATGGGGTAGACAAGGGGTTCTACTCTTCAAATTACAACAGCAATAAATTCATAAAGAATAGTCGTTCACTTGGTATGAATGTATATACTATAAGAGGTTGATATCATGGGATTATACGATATAGATGGAAATAATTTAACGAAATCCGTTCGTAATGGGAAAAAGCTGTCAATCCTTGGAGATTCGATAAGCACGTTTTCGGGATATATACCGTCTGGTAATGCAGTGTTTTATCCGCGATATGATGTGCAGACTGTTGGAGCAACGTGGTGGAAGAAACTCATTGACGCGACAGGGATGGTTTTGGACATTAATAATTCATGGAGCGGGTCGAGAGTGTCCACCACAGGCAGTACCGAGTCGGCAGGATGTATGACGAGGTGTCAGAATCTCGGAGAAAATCCAGATATAATCATTGTTTGGATGGGAATAAACGACTTCAACAACGAAACGGCACTCGGAACATATGACGGAAGTGGGGATTTTCCAACAGCAACGAACACGTTCAGAGAAGCATATGCAATCATGCTCAATAAAATACTGACGAAATACAAGCAATCGGAAGTATGGGTGTGTACTTTGCCGTATGACGAGATGAACGGAACGGTAGGATTCCCGGAAAAGAATGATTCGGGGGTACTGCTTTCGGACTATAATACAGCTATCAGGGATATGGCTAATCTGTTCGGAATAAAAATACTTGACCTGTCTAAGTGCGGATTGACATATCAGAACATGGATGTTTACATGGGCGATTATTCGACAGAAAATCACACAGGATTGCATCCTAATGCGGCAGGACATAGTTTAGTTGCGAACTATACAATAAGCCAGATAGACCCACCGAATACAGCGAGATACTAAACTAAACGGGCATTTAGGGACTAAAAAAGGGACTTTAAGTCCCTTTTTATTTTTCATTTATTAAGTTCCGCATAGCGGTCGGGGTTCGGGTTCTCCCGAAAGCAAATTGATATCAATTTGCACTGCTTGCAACTTTTTAGAAAAATATTTGAATTAATTTCCCGATTGCGCGGGCGCAATTTTTCACAAATGAGATATGCTCATGTAGCAAAGGATAAAGTTAAGGCTGACCATCAGAAGTATATGCAGTAAAAACGGGGCGAAAAAACGCATGAAAACAAGTGCTATGCTTAAGGAAATTGTGAAAGGAGGATAAAACCAATGAACACAAACATCTTAGCAGTACTTGGTAAAAGCGGATTCCTGACAGTCTGCGGAATCGTCGGCGGAGCAATCGCGACGGCCCTGGGCGGATGGGATGAATCAGTAGTAACTCTCCTGATCTGCATGGGAATTGACTATATTACCGGAATGATCGTTGCCGGAGTATACCATGAAAGCAAGAAAAGCGAGAGCGGGAAGCTTGACAGTCATGCGGCTTTCAAGGGAATCCTGAAAAAGATTATGATGCTGGCAATTGTTGCGGTATCATATCGGCTCGATCTGATGCTTGAGATTAATTATGTGAGGAATGCTGTAGTAATTGCATTTGTCGTCAATGAGATATTGTCGATACTGGAAAATGCAGGTCTCATGGGAATCACATATCCCAAAGCATTGAGCAATGCGCTGGAAGTGCTCCAGAATAAGACAGAGCAGGAATAATACAGTGAGCGGCATGAGGTAACTCATGCCGTTTTGTGTAGGAGGTATAAATGTATAAAAAGTATGATCTCACAGAAGATGAGATTGAAGGATTGGCAAATCTTGCATTACAGGAGCAGGGGAGTATTGACGGAGCTTGCGCGGAATTGTCTTTGATGGCGAATCGATTTGAGCAGCAGAGCAAGTACAAGACGCTGTATGAATATGTCCGAAAATCCGGATGGTTCTCGCGTGCGGCTCACTGGATGGACAACGGGAACGCGGGCAGTGTTTATCGCCTCTATACGAAATACGTCCTCTGCGAAGGTCTCAGGACGCTACCGAAGCACATAAACGAGCATGACTGTTTCAGTGATATCGTGAGCATAAGCACGGGCGGAATAGTAATCAGGTCGGACTACAAGAGGGACAAGACGGTCATAAAGAACCGTTACGGGAGCACGTATACCTTCTACTGTTTCCCGACAGCTAACAGCGATCCGTTCGGATACAAGAAGGAAGGAGAGAAAATGAGTGGCACGCTTCAGAATTTGATAAATCGCGAATGGCAGATGGCGCAGATCCCGTATGAAGAGACGGGAGAGAACCACCAGATATTCAGTTCTATCGTGGAAAATGCCGGATTGGAAGGCTGCCAGAATCAGCCGTGGTGCTGTACCTATCAGTTCGCTATGGATGTGATGGAGTTCGGTGTAGACAAGGCTCTCAAATTATGG
>Ga0326511_10003244_pt1 | contig 13086 bp, 5 predicted proteins | sample 0_2496_0518_D_FD_203701 | JGI IMG/M metagenome (GOLD analysis project Ga0326511, IMG submission 203701) | Bovine rumen microbial communities from UC Davis, California, United States - 0_2496_0518 | ecosystem: Host-associated > Mammals > Digestive system > Stomach > Rumen | place: USA: California... | reverse complement strand
CGAGTAAACAAGAAGCCATCGAGAGGTCGCATTAACAGACCAAGCGGTTTACCAGTTGCAGCAACTGTAGAGCAAATCTGGAGAATCGGGTCAGTCTCGTTAGTGATATTGCGAACCTTGAAGTCTAACTCAAGTGTCATACTGGAAGCCGTATTGCTCTTGAATGCCTCCCACGGCTCGTATGGAATCGTCAAATACTGGCCAGCAAGAATACGGAGTATGCGCTGTCCGCTCTCATCAGATACCCAGCCATCGTTCACAAAGCCAAAATTCTGGAATACGGCACTATTACCATTTCCGTCAACGACTTCAACATTGTCTTGGGCCGCATTAAGAATACGAGCTGGGTTAGCCTCACTATTGTTACGCACCTTCGGATTCAAGAAGAAATCAGCACCAGTAGTAGGGCTAAACTTTTCGGTATTGTCAACCGTAATGATTTCTACATCGCTGCCAGTGCTTTCCTCCAGGAAGTTGACCTCTGTATTACCAGACTTGCGGAATACCTTTAAGTAACCGTACACAGTGTCATCAACGCCATTCTCAATTTCAATTGTGGTAATGACATGCTGCTGCGTCTGAGGTGCCACGTTCTGTTCCAATCGAAGATACTCAGTATCGCCATCAAAGTTACCGATAACCACTGCAATCTCCATATTGTCACCAGAAGGATTGAACACAGCATAGTCAAAGAGGGTAGTCTGCTCATAGTTGACCACGTTCTTTTTCAGATTCTGGATGAGTAAGTATGGCGTATCATCCTCAGAATCAACTACTACCATGAATGAGTTAAAGATATGCTCAGATTCCAATGAATTACCGTCACCATCCACACAAGTCAGCCATGACTCAATGGTATGTACTCCATGAGTAATTACCTTACACAACTGAGAAGCTGTATCGGTAATGGCAGAAGGCGTGAATGTTGATGTGGTATAGGTGGTCGTACCTACCGCAACTTCAATCTCCCGATAGCCACTGCCTCCAGTTCCGCTAATCTTCATGTGAAGCGTCTTAGCAACACCAGCACCAAAGATATAATATGAAGGCTGGAGATAGTTGGTGGTCACTGGAATATGGTAGTCAGAAGCCATTTCCAGTCTCAACGATGTCAGCACAACTGAATCGAAGATGATGTAGTTCGAGTTAGAACCGAAGGACTCATCCGTTACATACACACGGACACGGTTGCTGCCAGTTGCTAAGAATGCCGTAATGTCAATCTCATCATAGGTTGCAGACGCGGCCTTTGATGCCAGAGCCATAGAACCTTGGGTAGTCCATTGGCCGTTAGCGTATGTCTGGATGTAGAGCGTACCACTGTTACCAGTGTCATAACCTCCAGTCGTACTGGTGAACAAAAGATGCAGCTTAACGATGCCAGTGATGCTTACCAGACTGGTGGTACTGTCTGTAGTACGTAGAAGCACCTCAGTACCTTCCGCTGTATAAGGAAGCGTCACCTCACCATCGCCATCTGGAGTGTAAGTCTGGGAACCCATCTTAACACTCCTCACACTCTGTTGGTTCTCCTGCACAGCTCTAACCAGCGTCTTAAACTCTTCCGCTGTAAGCTTCTCAGAAGCAGGAATACTCTCTGTAGCCGCTTGCTGACTGGCATTGTTGGCTTTTTCGAGCAAACCAGAAATGTCTATTGCCATAGTTTTGTTATTTTAATGAATTTATAAAAATTAGAATATAATCGGGAACGTGTATGGGAATACCGAGCTACCGTTCTGCAATTCACAAATGAACAGATCTGAACCACTAATCTGATAGTCCAGTGTTATAGTCCTTGCTGTACGGTCAATTGCAGCATGAACCAGTTCTTCATTTTCATCATATACAGCCTCCCACCAGCCTTGAACCTCATGCTCAGTATCTGGGAGGTGATACTTCTTCCAAACAAACGTGAAGTTGTCGGCCACGTATGTCGGGTCAACAAGCTTTCCTTGGTAATACACATCTGCCTGGAGAACAGTAGCGCAAACACCATTCTTGAATGACTCTCCTTTGGTCGAAGATACCTTAATCGTATAACCGAGGATGTATTGCTTGCGGATAGTAAATGAATCCGTATAGACATTACCACCAATCGTAACCTCACATTTAACTGTAAGTACGCTCTGACCATTCCAGTATTCGCCATCTGGAAGAATCGTCAATGTTTTTGCGTTTTGTCGGCTAAAAATCGTCCACGTACCATCATTCAGATAGTACCATTTACGCTGGCTGGATGTGGAAGAAAGGTTCTCTTCCGTCATTGTCAACGTAATGGATTGTGGGGAAAACTGCGTATTGGAAGATGACTCATCGCCCAATAAGTTGAAGCAGTCTGGGCCAGTAATCTTGATGGACTTGGAAATCATCTGCTGCTGAATAGTGTTGCTCAGATTATTCCAGTTCAACGTCACCTGGTCGCCAAAAGTCACTCTTCCTTGCTGATCCCAGGAAATGTTCATATTGGCAAAATATCCAGAGCCATCAGTCCTAAGAAGGAATGAGTTAGTCCTGGTGCCAATACTTCCATTGCCATCCATGTTCAATTTGAGCAACGGATTTTGAATGGTGCCACCGATACCACCACGGCTGAACCACGCGCCATAATCTTCCGTATCATTCAGAATTTCGTCAGTTGGCTGATACTGAGTGACAAGCCTTCCAGATTCAAGCTGGGGTGCCGTGAAGTAGAATGAGTGGCCATCTATAATCTGTGCCTCTGCCTCAAGAGTCGCGCTGGAAGCACCAATACTATTGTGGTCATAGTCCGTGTACTCAAAATGCAGCTTCAACTCCATGTCATCTGTCAATTCTTCTGGCTCTTGAAGCTCAAATGTGACAGAATGGCGCACCCATTTATGCGCTGAACTATATGGTATGGTAATGGTGCCAACTGCCTTGTTATTTTGGCGTACATAGATGACACATGCTGATTTAGCGTACCCCCAGAACGAGAACGTATAAAGCTTACCGATTCGAGACGTAAGCCATTCGTTGACCTGGGGTGTGAATATCATATCCTCAACCGCCAAATAGACGTAGCCTACACCAGTAGGATTCACTAACGACTGGTCGATCATAATATTGGATGAAAAATCCACATCCAATGAATTGATGAACACGTTACGATGAATCTTTCCTGCGTAGAACGTAGAAGAAAATCCGTTCTCGTCACCAGCTGTCAATGTACCAGAAATATGGGCCGAACCAGTTACGAATAGCTTCTGGAAGTAACCACCATAGTCACGAATCTTACCGAAGATTGGGTCTGTGATTCCATTGAGCTTACCAACTCTAATCTGGCTGGCATCCTTGAAATTGGTAACACTGGAAAGGAGAATGATATTGAAGTCTGCAATCTCCATCCAGTCACCGTTTCCAAGACCATTGGTAATGAGCTTTACATTACGCAAATGGCGACCAGACCATTCAACCGTAATAGCATGAAAGTGATACGTCCAGTCTGTAGTAATCGCCACGCTCTCGCTACCGTCTGTGTGTACCTCATTGATATAGCCCAGAGAGACACTGCCAGTACAAGCCTTGTTTGCGCGTACCTTGTATGAAATCAATACACGATTCGGATTGGCCACGAACTGATAGAAGTTCTGGACAATACCGTTGTTAAGTCCTGCGCCAGCCGAACCTACAGCAATCTTGAAGATACGGCTGTTATCAAGGTAGCTGGGCGTGTAGGTCAACGTCACCCCAGTACGATTGACTGGAATGTATTGCGCTGTTGGGTCTTGGTAGTCAACGCCACCGATACTTTCTGGCCAACACAAGCTTGCATTGCGTCCAATACCATCAATGACATCCATGTATGGGGCCTGGTCATCAGACGAAGTAAGGTATAGCGCACCAGACCTCTCTTCATTGAACAGATTGGTGATTCTGGCAAAGTCAAGTATCTCATCGGTCTGAGGTGCATCGCCTTCAAGCAGCGCACCGATAAAATACGGACGCTCTTCTACCTCATTGGTTTCTACATTCACGGTTTCGTCTGTACCATAACTGAGAACGCACATCAATGAGTAGATGAGGTTTTGACCATCGAAATACTGCCTACGCACTATATCTCCAGTCTGTAAACCCTGCGACTTCTTGGTGTCTGGATGCAGGGAAACCTTGAATTTCCTATATTGAAATACTGCCATAGTTTTATAATATTTCTTCTACAACATCCCCAGAGCAAGCATCGCTAACCCAAAGAGAGCCATTAGTAACACTGATTTTCTGAACTTCCAACTCATACACCCTCATCTTCTTGCGGATTGTCAACTCATCGAAAGTTGCGGCAATGCCTCCATACAGTTCGCTCTCGTTAATCGCCCACCCATACCCAGCAAAACCGCTGGCAAAACGGACGGAGCTTAGACTTCCAGTGAAATATGAGTTTCCGTTATGAAGCACACCATCAACAACGCCTTCCAAAAACACGTCATCAGCGAACATCAAAGCATTCTCGATCAAGCGCGTCTTATAGGTATTGCTGACAATAGAAATACTGCTGACCTCAACTGGTTTACCGAATCTGAAAAACTCTGCATCAGTAGAGAGCAAGAGAGTAGCTGACCACGATAGACTCAGATTTCTGAAAAGGGATGTAGTCTGTATATAGTTGGCCGACACGTCTATCTGGTGTGTGGTAGGCGTATCGTTTGTGACTGTAACGTATGGAAGAGTCAGATATACCGTGTCATTATTTGCATTCGTTGACAATGCAGGGCCAGAAGCAGCACCTAAACGTATCTTCTTCTGGAATACGACACCACAGTTATTGGCATTTTCATAATATGTCTGCATCACTGTAGGGCCAGCATTAGCGCACCCAGCGGAGAAGGAATTGGGGAAATTACCGTCACCGTTAGCAGACACCATACGATAGTCGCTGGAAGAATTGTAGATGTCAGTGAGAAGGACAATGCGAGTAGTGCTTGTCGCTCCATCGCTGCCACCAAGGTTCATTATGGCACCAGGAGCTAAGAAGGAAACGGTTGGCGTATTCCCTCGTACAACCTTCACAATTGACTTATTGAGGCCCTTAATGGACTTTCCATCTGCGATATATAAATCTGTATCGAGATTGATATGTGCTACCTCATTCTGAACATCATCTTGAACGGAGTAAAGTAACGCATCGCCAAATTCTCCAAGCTGGAAGCCGTGCAAGAAATCCACGGCACCACCGCCATGAGTCGTACCATCAATCGTTAGGTTTCCATAGACATGACCATCCTTCATCATAAAGTCAACGGTACTCAGATTCAAATTCCCCTGGTGGAAATATTCATTCTGTCCGTTCTTGATGTGACCATTGGATATTTCGATAGTGCCGAGCGTAATCGTCTTTGCATTCGGAACAACAACGTCACCAGCCAGCTTAATAGAGTCATGGCTAATGTTTAGCACATTGCTGTTGTCGATATATATTGTCTGGGCGTTACCGAAATATATACCAGTATTAGCAAGGGTTAAATGGCCATCAATACTGGCATTTTCACTGACCACCAGAGAGCCATAGACCTTTGCGTACTTATTATTGCTGGTGATATAGACATCGAATATCTTATTGTTGTTGTAGCCAGCCTCAAATCCATACAATGCAGACAGATTGCCAACCATCGAATCCCCATTACGAGAAAGATAGCCGACACCAGCTGTACCACCACCAGAACTGCCACCGCTTACAGTTGAAATAATGGCATTAGCCATCATGTAAGCGGCATTCTTCATCAGAATGTCTGAATATGCGGCTAACGATGCTGCAATAGCGGCTTGGTCTATCTCGCCTTGTGGAGTCAGAGGTGGGTTTACGGTATAATCTGGTGCATCTACCTGGTTGGCATCGCACATGCCTTGATACAGCCTACTGTACAAGTCGTATAATTCAGAGGTCTGATCAAGTGTTGCTTCATTGAAATTTAACTGTGCTGCTGCCATTATTTCTGTATTTGAACTTTCTTAGTTAAGAATCCGCTGTGCGCACCCTTGAAGGATGCTATCTTTGCTTTGAGAGCGATGAAAGATGCAACATTGATAGGAGGTTGCGGCCCAAGCATAGTAGTAGTCATAATCTGGCCGATATATCCCAGCAATTCGTCAAGAACATTGGCCAGCTCCACACCCAACACGGCATCGTCTGTTCCGCTATCACTTCCGACATAGACGGTTCCATCTTCGATTTTAACTTTGGAGCTACCCATCTTATACACAATGTCATCATCCGTCATCGTAGAGCTGCCATCACCATGCTTAAACTCTATCTTGTCCTGGTTCATGGTCTGGGAGCTATCATTGTCGCCCACAACAACATTGAACTGCTTACCGTCAATGGTTTGTTTCACCTTATCGGAATCAGACTCATCCTGCACCTCAGTAACGATGGAGTTCTTCTTATAGGTAGTCTTGGTATAGACTCCAGTTTCTTCAAGCTCTTCAACGTCTGGAGATTCCTCGTCACTTTCATTAAACTCTTCTCGCTCTGTTACACCAACGGTAATTGTATCGTGAGAATCCAACTGGATAACATCAACATGAGAAAACATGGCCACATATTCCGTATGCGTCACTGGATCTTCTGCAATTACGACCTCAGAATAGAGCTTCGGGATGATTACCATACCCTTTGAATTATCCTGGAGTGCGCTAATCAACACGCCCTCATGGTAGCCTATTTGTACCTCATCACCATTTGCTTCATGGGCTATAGACGAATATTCTTGCACGTCAACTGTACCGAACAGCTCATCATCCTCATCTGTATGTATCTTTTTCACAAATCCAGTTGTGCGTCCAGTGCCATGAACAGAATTGGTATGTGGGTCAACCAGACCATGCAAGGCTATCTTCTGGATGGCCTCGCGTATAATCTGATTTGAACGTAAATCGCTGCTCTTACTCATCTGTTTTTTCCTTCTTTATTTTAGAAATACAATATGGTAACTTGATAGTTTGACGATAGCCACCAGTTCCGAAGGACGTGGAAACCTCATCTACTAAATAATAGCCGTTTTTTTCTGGATAGCGGTTATCAACCAGCTCAACTTTTGTGGCTGTTTTCAGTGCAAAATCACCGAAAAGTGTCAAAGAGCCTTCGATTCCGTTCATATTGTAGCTTTCCAGATACTTTATCGCCTCATCCAGCAAGTCCTCTTTGGAAATTCCAATCTTACGAGACATGTATGGAATGACGTTGTATTGTTTCAAATCCACCTTATCTTTCGATTTGGTCAAAGGCGTTGCACCAAGCTTCATGGCCTTCTTAGACAGTTTCGTCTCATTCAGCACCTGGTATTTCTTTGAACCTTCCTTCGAGGAATCGTAATCTGGGTTACGTCTTACAGTGATATGGTAGAACTTGCTATCATTAGTCAATGCCGTTGCTTCAACTGCCAAAAATGCTTTATCCGTGTCCATCAGTGTAAGTCCATCCTGGGCTACATTATAATCAAACAAAATCTTTTTTGGTTCTGCATTTGGGTCATCATTAAGAATAGAATCTTTTCCTGGGTTGGAGAAATATGAACGACCAACTGCTATACAAGGCGTTTCATTGTGATATTTGACATAAGCAAACACCTTATACTTTCCCCATTCCGTCAAAACATCTGCAACGGTCAAATCGGTTGTTAAGTTCACCTTTCCAATATTGATTTCGCAAGCTTTGGTATCTGGATGCAACGATAGACCAGAGTCTTTTAGCAGCTTGTATTTCCCATCATCCGCAAGGAAGTCATTCACTGTCATGTTCTTCGATGCTATAACTTTAGGACAAGATATTTTTTTAAGTCTGCTGGCCAGATTCTCGCATTTGATTTCAATAGGAGTGGAAATGCTACACTTGGTAATATAGCCATCAAACAGAATCTCCATCTTCTTCTTGTATTTGTTGAGCATATCAGAGTCATTGAAGATGGATTTGCCCTGCTTATTTGGCTTCATACTCGCCATTATATCTAAATCTTCTGAATTAGGCATTGGATTCAAATATCCAAGTCTAATACGAATACGCTGGCCAACCTTGAAGTCTGCAACGGTAGCCAGCTTGGAATCTGTCCTGGTAGTTACGAGAACACCGTTATCATCCATGTTGGCAGTTATCTTTGAGTTATACTCTTCACCATTTAACTGGGTGATAGTCTTTTTGATAACAGTACCACGAGGAAACTTAACGGATGCCTCACCAATGAGTTTCCGATAAGAATCCTCTATCTGCAAGCTCTCAACTTCCGCTATAAGTAGCGGAGAAGATGGTTCTTCCATAGGCTTCTTTGGGTCTTGTAAATCCCAAATTTCTATCAAGCATATCAGCACCTGGTAGCTGGGCTGTGAATCATTTCGTGCCATATTATATCTCCCTTTTTGCAAGAGCGTTAATACCGCTATCAATACCAGCGTTTGCTGCGGACGATACGGCATTTGTAGCCATATTAGCAGCAATCTCAGCAAGTTTGCTGTCAAGTATGAACTTATACCATTTATTCATCGGACTCAACTCTATCTCCTTGTTTAAGATAGCGATAGTGTCCTTGGTTACTTGAACATCCTCATCTGGCTCTACAGCTACACATGAGAAAGTATATGGTTGTTCATTCTTACACTCTGGATCACCAAGTGAAAAATCCGTTATAATCATCTTATCAACATTGAATTGCTTAAAAATGAAATGATTAACGGAAATTACACCGCCATATTGACACATCTGAATGAACTTCTGAACAAGTGTATCTGGGTAAACGTCTATCTGATCACTAACGATGGTTCCAGATACATTGAACTTCAAGTCGCCTCCAGACACCAATTCCTTTCGTGTAAAATCACGGCCCTGCACCGTGCTCATTACGATATTTTTTGCAGATGATACAGTAACATGGGGAGCAAGGTCGATAAACAGCAGAGTCTTTGATGTAACTGTATATTTAGTTCCAACGGTTTTGTTTCGGCCATCACCAGAAGACACCTCTGAATACTTGACATCAGTAGTAATCACATCATCCTTACCGTCATAGTGCATCATCAAGGCTTCTGGAACTTTTGCGCCATACTTGTCATGGGCATAGATTACAGAACCGTCACTCATGGTCACACACCCCCATTCATTATCTGCAATCTGTTTTTTCTGATCTTTGATTAGTGTAGCGTGATTCTTATCTTGCTGTTTAAGCACAGTGCCACGCAACTGTTTCTCCAAATATCGTTGATACTTTGGGAACAGCTTATTGATTTCTGCCTCAACAATTTGCATGGCCTCACGTTTTGCTACATGGGCCAGCATTATCTTATACGCACGGTTGTTCTTGAATATAAGAGAATCTGCTGGTGAACTTTTGTGTAAACCAAAACTGGAAGCGGCATCCATGCCACCTTTAGTCACCGAGAATTTTAGCGAGTTCCACACGCCTCCAAAGTAACTCATTGTTTATCCGTGATATGTTTCGTCAAAATCGTGTACTACATCTATTAGAGCCTGGGTCAACTGCTGCTTCACATCGTTGATTACGGCTACATTATCTGGGTTAGTGAGGTCGATTGACTTCACGTTCATCAGATTTTCAATTTTCACAATTACTTGCTTCGGTGCGGCAGAATTGTTGTTATAGTGCGACTTGTAGTTGGACTGATTGGCACCTCCAGTACCACCACCCACTCTTGGAATGACTGGTGTATTACCGCCTGGATTCTGCATCTGTAATGCTTGTTGCATTTCGGCATCGGTCATATCCACTAATGGGCCATGTCCGCTTTCTGGAACCCATTTGCCATTTTTCCAGGTATATTTCACACCATTCAAAGTTTTTTCACTGCCACTTTGAGAACCGTTTGGATCGCCAAAACCCCATATTGGACTATTGACAAAACTATTGAAGTATGGCTGAATCTTTGGACTCAGTTTATTCACCATATCAATAATCTGCTGGTGGAAAGTAAGGAAATGCCTTCTTGCTTCATCCGCTGTAAGCGTAACTTGTTCAAGTTTTCCAGTCTGCTGATTCAGATATGTATAGGTGCCAGAATGCCATTGATTGTCATACCAACCAAAATACTTCATAAATTGGTCGGAACCAAAAGCACCATATCGCTGACTATTGAATATATCAATACCACCATGCAGCAAGAAATTACCCAACAAATCAGTCGTTACTTCTTGCTGAGTTTCGTGCGCGGTCAATATTTTCTGCAAGTCAGAAAGCTGTGTTGCCAATGCTGTCTGCGGATTATTCCACATAAACTGGTCGTACAATCCTTTCTGCAATGCAGTAACGTAGTGATAACTCATACGGTTAGTAGCCATTGAGTTCTCACCAATTTGATTCATAGTCCAATATTCACTACCTTTATAGTATGGCAATGACTGCGCATAAGAAGTGAGGTCTTTGATAACAGCATAGAAATCTTGTGGCGTAGCTGCTTGCAATATTCTTGCTTGGTAACTGTTAATCAGCTCACGCAACTGAGAACCCTCACTCGTATCTCTACCTAAACTATAGAGCAATCTTGAAGCCGCAATTTGACTAAAGGCATTCTTGGTTTCATATTCGCCATAGTCAATGCCATTGAACATGAAATGCTCTCTTTGCTGGCCGTTTGAATTAAGGAACGGCTGTTTACTAACAGACATCAGAGGATCGTTGGGGTCAAATGCGAACCCTCCAATAGCAGCAATCCATTCATCCTTATTCGAGAACTTACCAAATGCGGCACTGGCATTCTCAAAAGTTTCTTTATTTGATTCCTTAAATGGCGTGGCATCTTTAATTTCCTGCTCTGCTTGCTTCATCAAACCAAGCTGTTCGCGCATAAGATTGATATGTTCACCGATAGCACGATTGGTGTCTAATTGCTTATTATAAACAATAGACAAATACTTATCTGCCATCGTAGCATGTTCAGAGTAGTTGATACCATTTATAGTATTGGTACTGGAAATAAAATCATTGTTTGCTTGCGTAGCGACATCAATGGCCTCGTGATACTTATGAAAATAATAAGCAGCACCACCAACGGCCAACCCAATAGCAGCAACCCAGCCAATTGGATTCGAGAACAATGCAGTAGCAACACCTGGAGCGGCCAGTAAACCACCGCCAATGCCTCCAATAATACTACCCCACATGCCTCCGTTCTCTTCATCAATAGAATTTCCAATAGCGTAGCCCAAGCCACCACCAACAATACCACCAAGGCCAGTACGGATTGAACCCCAGACACCTGGAGCCAACCCCATACCACGGCCCATGCCTCCCATAGCACCGCCACGGCCACCGTACATCCTCTGATAGCGTTCCCAGACAGCTGGAGTGATTTCTTTACCATGCGCCATTGTAGCCGCACCAAAATTCAGTGCGCCTCCCCAGCCCATAGAAGCATTTGCTCTTCTAAACGCCATCATAGCAGCTGTACTCCTACGAATATTAGCTGCAAGCGTTACAAACCCATTGATGAATGCACCGAATCCCTGGGTAAGACGAATGGCACCAAGAACTGCGTACCAAGCAGACTTCAAAACACGGAGTCCGTAAATGACTGGCCACATCCTCAGTTGAAGTTCCAAGAACAGCATAATGGGCTTTCTGAATTTCTCATAGAAGTCCATAATCGTCTTAGTGAAATCACCAAGGATTCTTGCAAAATTAAGAATATCCTCTGCGAATGCCTTAATACGACTTCTTGCGTCATCAGTACCAAGCCATTCAGTTACGCTCTTTAGCATGTCGGCAATCTGAGGACGTACAGCTTCAAAAGCTTGCATAGCACCCTCAGTAAACATAGAGGTTGTCTGCGCCCACAAGCCTTGAACTGTATTCTGCTTTGCTTCTGCCAAACGAGTGGATATACCAGAAGATTTGCGGTTCTCCTCAATAATCTTATCCCACTTCTCTACAGACTGCATGAGTGAAACACCACCCTGGGCAGCTGTTACACGGAATAGGTCAAACGTAGAACTCTGCGCTCCAGCTTCTGCCAAATCCTTGAAGATTGCATAAGGAGAACGCAATGTACCATCAGCATTTCTGGCAGTAACACCGAATCTATCTAATGCGGCCTTCTGGCTCTTGGAGGGTTTCAAAAGGTTGTTCATCAACTGGCGAATAGTCGTACCAGCATGAGACCCCTTCAAACCAGCATCACCAAGAATACCAATCATACCAGTAGTTTCATCAAAGCTCCAGTTGTTAGCTCTTGCGATTGATGCAAAATACTTATATGACTCTGCCATTTCTGGAAGAGTGGTGTTAGACATGGTGAACGTCATGGTCATCTTATCGGCAATATCACGCATCTGATTTGCACCCATGCCGTATGCTGTCATAATATTGGTAACAACATCGGCTGTCTCACCAAGGTCAGTGTCTGCGATAAGGGCAATATCTGTGATAGGTCGGATTGCACTATTGATTTCCTCAATATTCAAACCAGCCATAGCGAGGAAGCGACTTGCGTCTGCAACCTCTGGAGCCGTGAACTTAGTCTTTACGCCAATTTGACGGACGTTGCGCTCCATAGCATGAAAACGTCCTTCAAAATTTTCACGGTTATCATGCGAACCAAGGATGTTCTTGGTGGTCTGCATGATATTGTCGTATTCAGTAGCACTACTGATAGCACTACCGATACCAGTGCCTAACCCTGCAATACCGTATGCGATACCCATACCCTTCAAGATGTCAACGGCTCCAATGCCACCGACATCCATAGGAGTTGCACCCAACATCTTATAACCAAGCGCATTCGGGTAAAGGCTTCTGTATCTTGCGCGTACTGGAGCAACACGAGTACCGCCCCTTGCGCGTCCACGAGGAACTGGAGTTGGCTCTACAAAATTCTCCCTGGCAGCAGTCCAAGCGTTCATTACGCCTGGGTTTTGTCTGGCAAATGCGCGTGTACCAGCCTTACGTGACTGTTCCATATATCGCTGGTACAATGGGTCTGTCTTATAGTTCCAGCCAAACATAGCCGCATTGTCGCGGATAAGCTTTGCCCTTGCTGCGTAACTGGATTGTAAACGCTCCCAACGCTGAACAACTGGATCCTTCATGGGTTGACGGTTCAACGTACTGGAAACACGTCTGCCATTACCACCTC
>Ga0326511_10003243_pt1 | contig 13088 bp, 13 predicted proteins | sample 0_2496_0518_D_FD_203701 | JGI IMG/M metagenome (GOLD analysis project Ga0326511, IMG submission 203701) | Bovine rumen microbial communities from UC Davis, California, United States - 0_2496_0518 | ecosystem: Host-associated > Mammals > Digestive system > Stomach > Rumen | place: USA... | reverse complement strand
TTTCCCTGTGAAGTATTTGGGGTGCGATATCCCAAATCATAGTGCGGAACCGACATATTGGTTTTGTACGTCACTTCAACGATACTACCTTTGGGGGAAAGCGGTGTGATTACAATACCGCCATAATGATACGGGCTGGGATCAAATCGATAACTTGTTGGCGGAGTACCATCAACTAATACACTAATGATAGTGACCACCTGCGAGCTCACCCTATAATAACTTGCGGCTCCATCTGCCACAAACGTATCGGTGCATAACGCAAGGCCATCCGTGCCACGGGCATCGCCAAATGACAGGATATTATCTCCATCACTATCAAACAGATTGAATGAATGGTAATCCATCTGCATGTAAGCCGTCGATTCCTGCCCTATGGTGATCGTATCGTTGAAGGACGCGATCACGTTCCCGTCCGCGTCCACGATCTGGAACAGCTTCGCATTGACGCTCTCCCCGTCGATGGTGCCGCCCCTGAGGCGCGCCGCGGACATGAAGCCGGTCACGATCATGCTGGCGTTGATCTTCCCGTCCATGGTGATGGCGACGTCATCAAACGGCCCGTTATAGCCGTTGTGGGAGTGGCCCAGGCCGTTGAGGTTCCAGCGCCAGACATTGACGGCGGTGCTGATGTCGTCGGTGTCCATGATCAGCAGCTCGTTGGGATGCCCGTCGGCGTCGGTGTTGATCACCAGATGGCCGCCCAGGCCGCCCTTGATCATGTCCGTCGCGTAGTCTATGGCCATCTCGAGATATGCCTTGGTCGGCACGATCTTGAGCACGCCTTCGGTGACCTCCTGCCGGATCATCTGGTCAAAGGACGCCCGGGCGGTGCCCAGCTCCATGCTGTCGTAGCGATCCTGCAGCGCGTCCCACACCACGCGGATGATCTGCACGTTGTTGACCGCCACGCCGCCGGGACCATAGACCACGTTGACGCGGTCGCACAGGCGCAGGCGCTGCAGCGGCGCCACATCGGCATACTCCTCGGTCTGCCACAGCTGGGCGAAGCTGACGTGGATGTTGTCGGTGGGCAGCCAGGACTTGTTGTCGCGCATCCGCTTCAGGGCTCGGGCGCTGACCTGCGCCTCGGTGGGCTTTGTCTCCCACTCCTCGGACAGGTCCATGGCGATCACCTCGGCGTTGGATGCGTCATAACCCTCGGCATACACCGCGCCGGGCGTGACCATCTCTCCGCTTTCGGCGTCGACCCAGTAGGGCACGGCCCCGCTGTACGCCTCCCAATAGTTGATATCCCGGTTGTAGTCGGTCATGTTGACGCCGTATCGGATGGTGACGCCGGTGTCGCGCCCGCGGCTCTGCCACAGCTTGACTGTGAAGCGGTCCCACTCGTAATCGCCCTTGCCGAAGGCGTCCAGGATGCTGCCCGCCTGGCCGCCCAGGGTCTCCCGGAGCGGCTGGGGCACGGTGACGCTGAAGCTGCCGGTGCTCAACTTGTCCGTCCAAAACGTGAACGGGTTGGGGTTATAGGTCTGCGTCTCCATCTCCTGAAGTGCCTGGGCGCAGTTGGTGGCCGAGAATGGCTTGAGGATGATGCGGCTCAGGCGGTAGCTGATGTGGTGGGCGTAGAAGGTCACCACGCCGTCGATGGGCTGGGTGCGGGCGTAGATGTCGTAGGGCTGGGCGACGCCGCTCTCGTCGTGGGTGCAGAATATGATGCGCCCCTCCTGGATGTTTTCGTAGTTGTGCCCGGTCACCGGGTAGGTGAACTGCACCTCGAAGATGCCGTTGCGCTCCTCGGTGACCTGGCACATGCCGCAATCCGGCAGGCGGCCCAGGCCGTTGGACGTGAAGGCGGTCTCGCCGCGCTCGTACAGAATCGGAATCATACGATCCACCACCTCGGCGTGATGTAGATGTCTGTGAAGCCCGTGAAGAGCAGGTAGTTGAGGCCCGGCAGCAGCACCGGCGTGTCGGTGCCGGGCACGGTGACGTCGGCGTTGCGATCCGTGGGGCCGGTGTGGCACATCATCATCTCACAGTCGATGTCCACGTAGGTGTCGGCGTTGTTCGTGACGGTGAAATAGTTCATGGTGTTCAGTCGGAAGGTGCCGTTGCCGTAGAGCCTCAATATCGGGCGCGCGATGAATTGCGTGGGATTCCTGAGGACATAGGTGTCAGCCGCGCCCAGCTGCCGGGGCTTCTCCCCCGACTTCAGAAACCGCTGAGGCTTTACATTGAACACCAGGTCGAACTTCGCAGCGCGCAGGCGCTGGGTGACGTCCGGCTCGAAGGGCCCGACATACATCGCCTGGCGGTATTCGTCGGTGTGATAGCTGTCCTCCAGGCGGAAATAGGAGGTCCTGGACAGCAGGAAGTTCCGCAGGTTTTCGATGTTGCGCTCGAAGTCGCGGCAGATGAAGGCCGGATAGACCAGATCGTAATTCTGCAGCCGGTTCGCGGTGAGAATCATGTCACCGCTGCGGCCCGGGATCTGCAGGGTCTGCACCTCGCGGGCCGGGGCGGAAAAGGTGCCCGGCCCGCTGACGTACAGCCCGAAATCGGTGCTGTCCATCCCGTCGATGATCAGATAGTTACGCATAGGCCGCGCTCCTTTCCTGCATCTCGCGCACGAACACGCGCTTCACCGCCGCGGCGATTTGTTCGGCGGACTGGCCCGGCTGGGCGTTGATGGTGATGTTGACGGTCTGGTTGCCGCCCAGGCGCGCGGGCTGGTTGGTCATTGGCGTGACGATGGCCCTGCCGTTGACCACGCGCAGGTATTCCGGCTGGTGCTCGCCCACGATGGCCCGCTGGCCCTCCTGGAGGACGCCGCCGGTGGCCATCAGCTTGTCGATGCGGCCCCAGTCAACCTTCTGGAGGTTTGCACTCCAGTCCAGGCCCGGGAAGACGCGACCGATCACGGGCACGTCGATGGGCGCCAGATGGATGGCCACATGGTCGTTGATGCCGTCGATGACGCCGTTGATCGCGCTCTCGACCTTGTCGATCATCCAGTTCAGGCCGTCGATGATGGCGTTGATGGGCGTTTTCAGCAGGTTCCCGACGCCGGAGAATATCCTTCCGAAGCCGCTGACGATGTTGTTCCAGGCCGCCTCCCAGTTGCCGGAGAAGACGTTGTTGAGGAAGTCCACGATGCCGTTCATGACAGTCTTGATCGCGTCAATGGCGCCGTTGAACTTTTCGCCGAGCCAGTTGACCACCGGCTGGAAGTAGGTGTCCCAGCCCGCTTTGATGTCCTTGCCCAGGTTCTCAAACCATAGCTTCGCGTTGTCCACGGCGTTTTTGAAGCCGGTGGAGATGGCCTGCAGCTTCTCCTCCACGGTGGCCTTGGCGCTGTTGAACCATTCGGTGATCGCCTTTTTACGCTCCTCGAACCACGTCGTGATCGCGGTCTTGCGCTCCTCAAACCATGCCGTGAGCGCGGTCTTGCGCGCCTCGAACCACTCGGAGATCGCCGCGGCGGCGTTTGCCGCCCATGTCTTGATCTCCTCCCAGTGCGTGACGATGACCGCCACCACCGCGCCGATGGCGACGGCGATGCCGACGGGACCGGTCAGCAGCGAGATAACGGTGCCGATGCCTGTGATCAGTCGCCCGCCGATGGCCAGCACCGGGCCGATGGCCGCGACGATCGCGCCGATCTTCACGATGGTCTCCTGTTGTGCAGGACTCAGGGCGTTGAACTTGTCCACCAAACCCTGAATGAATGTGATGACCGTCTGGATGCTCGGGGCCAGCGCCTCGCCGATGGAAGTGACCAGGACGTCGAGGGAGCTCTTCAGCTGCTCGATGGATCCGCCGAACCCGCTCATCATGGCCTCGGCCATCTCAGTTGTGGTGCCGGCACAGCTCGCGAGAGAGGCGTCCAGTGCGCCCACGTCCTCCGGCGCGGTGTTGATCAGCGCCAGCCACGGAGCCATCTGGTTCTTTCCGAAGATGGCGGAGGCTGCGGCGATCTGTTCGGACTCTGACAGCTTGGAGAAAGCGTCGTGCAGCTCCCGCTGGACCGTGACGGAATCCTTCATGGATCCGTCCGCGTTGGTGACGGAGATGCCCAGCTCTGCCATCTTCTCGGCGCCATCCTTGGCCGGAGAGACCAGGCGCGCAAGGCCGGTTTTCAGGGAGTTGGCCGCCTTGTCCGCCTCGATGCCGTTGTTGGCCATCACGCCCATGTACAGGGCTGCGTCGTTCACATTGTATCCGGCTGCGGAAAAGATCGGCGCTGCCACGGACATGGCGTGCGACAGGCTGTCCACGTCCAGGGCGGAGTTGTTACATGCTGCCGCAAACACATCGGCATAATGCTCGGCCTCGTCGAAGCTGCCGTGGAAGCCGTTGATGGTGGCCACCAGTCCGCTGGACACGGTGTCCAGGTTGCCGCCCTCGCCGGCGGCGAGGTTCATGGCCGGGGCCAGTGCGGAGGCTGCCTCCTCCGCGTCCAGGCCGGCGCGGGCGAAGTTCAGCGTGGCGGTGGCGGCATCCTTCATGCCGAATGTGGAGTTGGCCGCCGCGTCCTTCATGGCCTTGTTCAGCAGCTGTGCCTGATCCTCGGTGTTGCCCATCGTCTTGTTGGTCAGCTGCATGGTCTTGTCGACCTCTGCGAAGCTCGCCACGCCCGCCGCGCCGACTGCGACCAGCGGCATGGTGACCTTCTGCGTCAGCTGATCGCCGATCCCGGAGATCTTCCTCCCGACCTCCTGCATCTTCTCCGCCGCGACCTTGATCTGCTGCTTGGCCACGGAGCCGAATTCCTTATACTGATTCTTGAGGTCCTGCAGCTTGTTCTCGGTCTCGATGATCTCCCGCTGGAGGCCATCGTACTGATCGGTTGTCATGGCCTCATACTGGGCCTTTTTAAGTTCTCCCAGCCGCGTGGATGTGGATTTAATCTCGGTCTGAAGGTTTCGCTGCTTCTGGCTCAGCAGCTCGGTGTTTCCTGGATTGAACTTGAGCAGCTTGTCGATGTCCTTAAGGTTGCCCTGGGTGGTGCGCAGCTGCTTGTCCACGCCTCTCAGTGCAGTTTGCAGCTTTGTGGTATCGCCGCCGATCTCTATCGTAATGCCCTGAATCCTCTTGCTTGCCACTATCTCACCACCTTATCCAAACGGGCTTTCGTCTTCGTCCGGCAGTAGCGCATAATCGAAATCATCGTTGCCTCGCTCGATCAGCAGGTCGATCACTTCGCCGGTCTCCAAAAAATCCAGGTCGGACAGCTCGAGCCCGACCTGGATCGCTCTCAGCACAAAAACTGAGACGTTCAGCTGCCGCTCTGAGCGGCGTCCTCTTTTTTTTCGCTGGAATGCTGCTTGTTCTGCCTGGCGTACAGCTCGATGATGGGCCCGCTGGGCTCGGCGAAATCGAAGGTGTCGAACAGGTCGATCCAGTCCAGATAATCGTCGATGCTCAGCTGGTTCATCACGCTGCGGTCGCCGTGGGCCTCGGCCATGGATTTCATGACGAAGCCCATCTGCATGGCGAATGTGATGCCCAGGGCGCCGCTCTCCGGGCTGGAGGCCGCCCTGGCCTGCAGCTCAAAGGGATCCTCGTCGAAGATGCGGCGGTAGAAATAGTTGCAGCTGGACACCGCCAGCATCTCCACCTCGCGGCCGCCGATCACAATCTTCTTGCACGCCATGGATTAGCCTCCCTGTCCGGGCGTCTGCGCGGGCGTCTGCCCGGGCGTCTGCGTGGGCGCGGTGGGCAGCTGCACGGCGCTGAACCAGTTGGCGAAGGAGGTCGCGTCGGTCTCGGGCGTGGTCTCGGCGTGGTCGAACCACTTGCCGAAGCTCTCCACCCAGATGCCCATCGAGTTGATGGTGCTGGACTCGGTCTGGGGCTCTTTGCTGCCCTCGTTGGTGGCGCTGCCCACGGTGGGCGCGGTGGCCATGCAGTTGTACATGACATAGCGCCGGCGCTTCTTGTCGTTCATGGTTTCAAACAGCAGCGCGAAGTGGACCTCCTCGGGGTTCATGTCCTCCAGCAGCAGGCCCTTTTCGTCCTGGATGTAGCCGAGCACCTGCTTTTTGAACTCGTCGATGATCCTCGCCATCTCCAGGTCGCCCTGGCGGCTGGTGGGCGCGCTGTTGTAGTAATACACGCCGTCATCGGCGTACCACGGCTCGCCCGCGCCCTGGGGTTCCATGGACAGCGAGCGCGCACCGGGGAAGGTAATCACATCGCCATAGGTGGCGCTGCCGTCATCGGCGATGGTGGCGATGGCGAAGGCCACGCGCTTCAGGCCGAATTTGACTTTGTTTTCATTCTGACCAAGAGCCATTGATCAACACCTCCATAGTGTAGGTCGTCATGTAAAGTCTCTCATCGCTGAGATATGTGCAATCCTTGTCAAAGGGCAGGTCGTTGGCGTTCAGCGCCTCCTCGATGGCCCTTTCGTGCACGAAATCCTTGTTGTCGGCGTACAGCTCGATGGTCAGGCCCTCGATCTGCACATAGTTGCGGTCGTCTGCCGTGAAGGGATCATTGCCGGAATACAAAAAGCAGACGAACGGCGGGGTCTGCGGGCTGTCGAAGTGATCGTAGGCGTTCGGCAAGCCCACCGACGCGATCATGGCGGCGACTTCCTGCGTGGTCATAGCTTTTTAAGCACCTCCTCCGGGAATGTGCGGGCGATCTCCTCGGCCACCGGCTCGATGTGAACATGCGCCGGCGTCGGCGGATAGGTGCGCCCGGTGCCGTTGCGGGTGACGTGGCCATGCTCCAGCAGGTGCGTCAGCGCCGGATGGTTGTTGTAGATGGTGACCTCCGTGCTCACCCTGCCCTTGTATACCTGGTAGGTCCACCCCCTGGCGTATTTGCCGGTGATCTTGCGCTTCTTGACCGGGAAGGTCTCGCGGGTCTTCTTGCGCACCGCGGCCGCGCCTGCCTTGCCCAGCTCGACGGCCACCTGGTCCACGTCGTGCTGCACCTCGGCGGCGTACTCGTTCAGCATCTGTGCGATGGTGCTGTTCAGCTTGTCAATGGCCGTCACCCGTGCCATGGATCACACCTGCCTTTCGCTCCGCGTACAGCTCCAGATCGTCGGTCTGGGGCACGCGGAAGGTCCGATAGATGGCGAAGCGCTGGCCGTTGTACTCGCACTCATCCTCGCCCTCATATTCCGCGTGGAACACCGTGAACCGGTATTCCGGGCGGAAGCCGCGCTGGCCCGCGTCGAAGAACTCGGCGCGGGTCACGCTGTCCACCCTGGCGAAGATTTCCCGCGGCGTCTCCGCGCCCTCGCGCCATACGCCGTCGGCGTCCTGGGTGCGGGCGTGGGAGATCAGCTTGATCGTTGTGTCAGTCATCGCTGCTCGCCGCCTTTTCACGGAATACCCGGTTGTTCAGCGCCCTGCGCAGCATTTGGGGCATCCCCTCCATGCTGTCGCGCCGCCGCCACATCCACGCGGCATACATCACCACCAGCTGGGCGTCCTCCGGCTTGGACGGATCCAGCGAGGCTGCGCCCTCGTTGGTGATGTAGTTCACGGCGGAGGTGATGTACTGGGTCAGCCGCTCGTCATACGCCTCGGAGGACATGATGCCCAGATCCGTCTTGAGCATGGTTAAAAGCGTCTGCATGTAGTCCATTTACATCACCTCCAAAGTGGATTAACCCGCGTTCGCGGTGTCGGTGGCGAAGGTCATGGTGGCGTTGGGCGTCGCGCCGTTGATGCCGATGGCGGCGAACGCCTCGGCGATGGCAGGCGCGCCGTCATAACGCGCGGTGCCCTTGAAGACCGTCTGGTCCTGCAAGAAGCGCACGTGCTCGGAGGACGCGAACTTCGTGCCGGCGCGCTCGGCCAGGACGTACAGGTCGAAGTAACCGGCGATGATGACGTTGTCCGGAATGAAGGACAGCACCTCGATGTCGCCGCCCACCACGGGCATGACGCCGCCCACGCCGGTGGCAATCGCGCCCGCCGCGTTGATGGACAGGGCCTCGGCGGTCAGCTTGGTGTAGGTGGCCTCGTTCATGATCCAGACCTTCGTGCCGCGGCTGTACTTGCCCTTCATCGCGCCGGAGGCGGTGACGATGGACTGGAACAGCTTCACGCCGGTGCTGTTCGCGGCGGTGATGGAGATCACGTTGGAGGTGTGGAGATCAGCCCAGGGGCGCGCGGTGGCCGGATAGCCGGAGGGCGCCTCGGTCTGCACCAGGCGGGAGACGATGCCCTGGGGCATCTTCATGGTGGTGCTGGCGTTGCGGCCATACAGGATGGCCTTGTCCAGCGCCAGGCCGATGGCCTGGCCCAGCGCGGTCAGCACCTCGGCGGCCAGGTTGATGTCGCTGTCCTCGATGTTGGCGTTGCACAGGGCGAAGTAGCCGCCGACCTTGTAGCAGTCCATCTCCAGGTCGTTGAAGCCCAGGGCCAGCTCGTTCAGGTTGGCACAGCAGTCGGTCCAGATGGCCTCGGGGATGGTGCCCATGATCAGCTGGCGGGCGTCGCCGTTGACGGGCCGGACGGTGACATGCCTGTACAGCTTGCTGTAGTCGGTGATGTTCTCGCGCAGCAGCCCAAGCATGACCTCCGGGATGGTCAGGCCAACGTTTGTGATGGCGCGCTTTTCCTTGATGGCGGTGCGGATCTCGCCCAGGTAGTTCACGACGTCCTCGCGGGTGACGATGGTCGCCACGCGGTCGCGCAGGGTCATGCCGGGCACATTGGTGCGGGTGTTCATGGTTTCATTCCTCCGTTCATTATTCTCCGCAGGCGTCTGCGGGTTGTCGCCCTCAGCGGGCGGTTCGGTGTTCTGCTTCTGCTCCTCGGCGGACAGGTCGTTTTCCAGACCCTCGATCTCCCTCTGGAGATTGTCGATGGCCTGCTCGTTCTCATCCCGTTCAGTTTCGAACTCGGCGACCATGCCCTCCACCGCTGTACGCTGTTCCTCGGTCTCCACCTCTTCGATGGCCTTGGCCAGCTCGGCCTCCTTGGCCTCGTGGGCGGTGCGCTTCTCCAGCAGCCCGTTCAGCTGCTTGCGCTTCTGGTCAATCTGCTTCTTCAGCAGCAGCGCTTTGAGTGCCATGCTTTAACCTCTCTTTCATGTCGTTCTTCCACACGTCCAGCCGCCGGGCTTCCATTGCGTCCCGCTGGGCCGTGCGCGCGGAGATGTTCGTGGCCTCATAGGCCGGGAATGTACACGCGGACACCTCGTACAGGTTTACATCGGTGATGGTCCAGTGGACGGAACCGTCTTCTCGGAAATCGGTTTCCTCGCTGACGATCTCGAAGCCGAAGGAGCACTGGTCCACGTCGCCACGCTTGACGCGCTCGTACAGGTTCATGGCATCGCCATCTTTCGGATTGATGGCGATGTCTCCCCAGAGTCCGCGCGTGTCCTCTTTGAGCTCCAGCGTTCCCGCCTTCGTCCTTCCGAGGACCAGCGTCGTGTCGTGATTGACCAGTGCCCGGACGTCACCGCCTGGCAGTGTCCGGGAAAAAGCACCAGGCGCGATGCTTTCGCTCATGCCGGGTGCGATTTCATAATTTGAATTGAAGACGGCGAAATATCCAGTGATGTGATGCTGGTCGCCATCCTCCCGCGTGGCGAACTCAGTCGCCACGGTGCGAATCTGCCTCTGTTTTCGCTCCATTTTCCTTCCTCCTCAGCGGGCATCGTTCGGCGCTGGGCGTCAGCGCCCACCAGCCCTTGCAGGTCTTAAAATATACATTGCCGCACAGATCGTTTGCGGCATCGCAGAATATCCTCATCCCGCTGATGTATCGCGCGTGCGGGCAGGTGAGCCTCGGCGTCATGTGTTGCCCACCAGCTTCTTCTGCTGCCCGGCCATGTCAGACGGAATATAGTTTTCCAAAACTCGGTATTCCGTGAGCCCGGCGGGCGGCAGGTGCATCCTGTCGCGCCATTCGTCGCCGTTGACAAATCCGCGGTCCGAACCTGCCAGCAGGACGTCGGACACGGATTTGAGATCGTAGTCGATCAGGCTCCAGTAGTTGAACTGCAGATACCACTTCGGCGACGTGATCAGCACCCGGGTCATCTCCTGGGCGATGTTCTGGGCGATGGTTTTTATCCGGGTCTGGATGAAGCTGTTGTACTCGTCCCGCTTGAACTCGCCCACGCCCAGCAGGAATGCGGGCACGCCCACCACCGCGGCGACGGTCTTCTTGTCCAGCTCCACGGTGTCCTTGATGGCCAGATCCGCAAGCGTCAGCGGCTTGACCTGCTGCACATCCATCTGGTCCAGCGGGATCAGCCACGGCTCCCCCGCCCTCGCGGTCCTGATGTACTTGTCCAGGAAGTTGGATCGCTGCTGCGGGTCGCTGAACAGGTCATCATTGGATGCCGCCCGGATGATCACCGAGGGCTTCCACTCGGTGGCCATGTAGGCGTTCTCCGTCTTCTGCGCCTGCTTCAGGTTGTTGGCAATGTCCTTCAGGGTCACCGTCACGCCCTGGCCCTGCCACAGATAAAGCGGGTTGGGGTTGTAGGTGATGTGCATGAGGTCATCCGGGTTTTTCGGCTTGCCGTCGATCAGCACGCGGTATTTCCGGTAGCTGTCGCCCACCGGCATGAGCTGCACCCGGCTGGCGGCGATGGGCTCCAGGCTCATGAGGATGCCGCCATGGGTGTGCGGTACCACGATGGAGTTGCCCTTGCCGTACAGCAGCAGATTCATCACGATGGCCGTCATCCACTGCGAGCGCGTCATGTTGCAGTTCGGCGTGATGTCGATCATCCTGCTGAGCTCATTGACGATGCGGATGTCGCCGTCGTCCGTGTTGCTCATCAGGTAGATGGTCATGCTGCCGATCAGCTCCGCGATGCGGAGACACGCGGTCTGTATCTCGGGATTATCGGACAGGCGGGTGTAGCCGGGCGCGCATAAATCGCCATCAGACAGCCACAGCGCCACCGACGACTTCTGAACCGCCGGGTTGTCCGCCCGGATCCTGGTCTTCTTGCGCTTGCTCAATTTTCATCACCTCTCACCATGTCCACTGCTTTTTCTTCTTCTGGGTTTCTTCGAGCATACGGATGCATGCAAAAACCGAAGCATCGAACAGGTCAATTCGATGCTCCGGTTGGGTTTTGTCGTATTGTATCAGGTCGTCCGCCTTCTCGATGGCCTTGACGTTGGCCACGCAATACTCGTATGCCTCCGAGTGGAGGTAATACAGATTGCCATCCTTGGCGGCCTTCTCGATGTGGCGGAATCCCTTGGATTTGAGGATGTACAGCTGCGGCTGGTCCACGATTGAGAACCCCGCGCGCTGCATCAGTGGGATGTACTCCTCGCCGGCGAACTTCCGGTCGTGGCCCACGGCCTTGATCCTGAAGCCCTTGGCGCGCATGGCCACAAACCACTGCACGATGTCGCCATAGTTGACGGTCGGCGAGTTGCACATGGTCAGCCATCCGTCGTCCTTCCAACCGAAGAGCGGGATCCCGTCCTCCTCGGCCTTGCGCGCCGCCTCCGGCAGCGGGAAGAATGCGTGTGTGATGCAGATGTCCACGCCGTTATACTGGCCATACAGCGCCGCGGCGGTCAGATCGTGCACGCGGGAGAGATCCGCGCCGCCGTACCAGTCGATGGGCAGCTTCGCCAGCTCCTCCAGCGTCCAGCTGTGCGCGGCATCTGAGCGCTTGAACTCCGTAATGTCGAAATAGGCGTTCATGGCCGTTGTGTAGACGTTCAGGCTCCGGCTCAGGAAGTCCTTGCGCTGCTGCGGGTCGTTCTGGGCCTGCAGTGCCTCCTGCATCATGTCCGATGGGCGGATGGTGATGCCGAAGGATGGGTTCGCCTTGCGGTGCTGCACCGGGTCGGTGTAATCCACATTGCCCTTCTCGTCCTGGTCGGCACGGGCGATGAACACGAACAGGCTGTCGTCCTTGACCTCGCCGTTCACCACCTTCACGCCGTACTGCAGGCGGCGGTAGCAAAAGCTGTTGATGTTGTCGCCGGCGGTGGTGATGCCGATCATCAGCTTGTTGGTGTAGGCCTTGCCCGCCTCCTTGAAGCGGTTGTACTGCGAGGCGCGCTTCATCGCCTGAATCTCGTCGGCGATGGTATAGGGCGCATTGAAGGAATCCTGCGCGTCCGGGTTGGAGGCCAGCGCCTCAATGTGTATGAATCCGCACGGGTTGCCGTCCTCGTCATAGAATTCATAGCGGAGACTGTGCTCGGCGTTGTTGTTGCGCACCCGCCACTCGTCCACCATGCCGCGGTATCTGAGGGTGTACAGGATGTCCTCGAAGCTCTCGCAGGCCTGTTTGAGGGATGCGGCCACGATGTAGATCTTCGCGCCGCTTCGTCGCTCCAGCAGCCCGATTCCGAAGGCCAGCGCCGCCGCGAACAGCGTCTTCCCGTTTTTCCGGGGGATGTATATAAACGCCTCTTTGTACCGACGCTCCCTGCGGCCCTTATAGTAAAACCCCAGCAGGTTGTATATGCAAAACACCTGCCAGGGTATGAGGATAAAAGGTGTGTTGGTCAGCGGCGTGCCGTCCAGGGCCTGGCCCTGCTTGTGGACCATGATCCGCTCCACGATGTTGCAGACGAAGTCCGCGTCCTTCGTGCGCAGGGTCAGATCCGGGCGCTCCAGATCCTCCAGAAATCGCCTGGCAGCGGCCACGACCTCGGCGCCGACGACGATCTCACCGGCCACGGCTGCGCGGGCGTATGCCACGGCGACCTTCTTGAATCGCTTTACCCGCTTAGCCAAATCCGCTCAACGCCTTCTCCATCGCGGATACTTTTTTCTGCTTCATGGCCTTCTCGTCGATGCGCTTCAGGCCCGCCGGTGTCAGGCCGAGGTCGCGCCAGTATGCCAGCGCGTCCCGGTTGAGATCGTTGATCAGGCGCAGGATCGGATTCTGCACCGTGTTCGTGGCTCCTGCTTTGTTGGTATGCTCTACCAGCACCTCGGACCCATTGAGCACAAACAGATCTTCCGCTTCGTCCCGGCGTTCCAGTATGGAGGCCAGCGTGGAGATCACATTGTCAAACCACGGGCGATACGTGCCCGCCTGTTCGCAGTTGATCCTGATGATGTTAATCCATCCCAAACGGTCCACACATTCGCCCCCTTTCTTTGCTCTGTGACCCCCTTTTCCAAAAACCTCACCCATTTGGAAAAGGC
>Ga0326511_10003242_pt1 | contig 13089 bp, 17 predicted proteins | sample 0_2496_0518_D_FD_203701 | JGI IMG/M metagenome (GOLD analysis project Ga0326511, IMG submission 203701) | Bovine rumen microbial communities from UC Davis, California, United States - 0_2496_0518 | ecosystem: Host-associated > Mammals > Digestive system > Stomach > Rumen | place: USA... | reverse complement strand
CTTTTCTTTTGGATTTTGCGAGAGATACGCACATTTGAAGCGAGATGGGGAAACAAAACTGGATTTTAATCTACTACCAGAAAATTAAAGACGGTTCGATTGTGGTCGGTAAGTGGATTGACCTTTTAATGACCTTTATTGTCAACGGTTTGGAAGAAAAAGCATTTTTCTATGACAACAAGAAGGCAAACAATGCCATTGACTGGATTGAAACACACTGTTTTCACACAGAAGGCCCACTGGCACCAAATCCTCTTGTTTTGGAACTGTGGGAGAAGGCTTTTGTATCATGTATCTTCGGAATCGTTGACAAGCAAGGTCTGAGGCAGTTTCGTGAAGTCCTGTTGGTGGTCGCAAGAAAGAACGGCAAGTCGTTACTTGCAGCTGCTATCGAGAAATACATATGGCAGGTAGACGGAGGATTCGGTGCAAAGGTATATAATGTCGCACCGAAACTTGATCAGGCAAACATCATTTATAACAACATCTGGATGATGACCACTCTCGATCCGGAGTATCAAGCACTCAAACTTGCTCTTTCTGAGAGGGATGCGCACAACAAGAAGGTAAAGGACGATTCCGAACTTCCCAAACTGAGGCAGTCAGATCTGTTCATTCCTGCCACTAACGCAACGGTCAAGAAGGTGGCGTTCAACTATAAATCTTCTGATGGTTACAATCCTTCCGCAGTGGTAGCTGACGAGGTTGCAGCATGGTCGGGTGACGCAGGACTCAAAACCTATGAGGTATTCAAGTCTGGCATGGGCGCACGACCGGAACCACTGCTTCTCTCATGCACGACATCAGGATATGTTAATGATTCGATATTTGACGAGTTGATGAAAAGGTCAACTCGTTTTCTTATGGGCGAATCAAAAGAGAAAAGGCTACTGCCTTTCCTTTACATGATCGATGACGTTGACAAGTGGAACTGCATTGACGAGTTGCAGAAGAGCAATCCGAATTTGGGAGTATCGGTAAGCGTTGATTATCTTCTTGAAGAGATTGCAGTCGCAGAGGGTTCACTGTCCAAGAAGGCAGAGTTCCTTACAAAATACTGCAACATCAAGCAGAATTCCTCTCTTGCGTGGCTTGAGGCGAAACTGGTGGAGGATGCCTGTGGTGACCACCTGGCTCTTGAGGACTTCAAGAATACCTACTGTGTATTAGGGATCGACCTGTCTCAGACCAGAGACCTTACTGCCTGCATTGCGGTGATAGAGAAAAACGGTGAACTGTATGTATTTGCACAGTTCTTTCTGCCAACCGAGAAGATAGATGAAGCAACTCAGAGGGACGGCATTCCATACATGGCATATGTGCAGAGGGGAATCCTCACTCTCTCCGGAGACAACTACGTCGACTATCATGACTGCTACAGATGGTGTACAGACCTTGTGGAGAAGTACAAGATCCTTCCATTGAAGGTAGGCTATGACAGATACTCAGCACAGTACCTCGTCCAAGATATGTCTGCATACGGTTTTCACATGGACGATGTTTATCAGGGTGAAAACCTCTATGGAATAATGCAGGAGACAGAAGGACTCCTTGAAGATAGAAAGATACACATTGGAGACAATGATCTGTTAAAGATCCATCTCCTCAACTCTGCGGTTAAGATGTCAGCGGAAAGAGGGAGAGGCAAACTCATCAAGTTGTCTCCGTCAGCCCACATAGACGGTGTGGCTGCGTTATTAGATGCGATGACCGTAAGACAGAAATACTACGGAGAGATAGGGTCGCAGTTGAGGAATTAAGACATGGGACTTTTTGATTTCTTGTTTAAGAAGAAAGAGCCAAACGGCAATTACAGTGATTTCAAGATGCTGACAGGGTACGCACCGAACTTCTCCAGATTCGGAGGGAGCGTGTACGAATCCGAACTTGTCAGAAGTGCTATCGGTGCAAGGGCAACGCACATCAGCAAACTCTCTGTCACCACACAGGGCATGGCAAAGAGATCACTGCAATCAAAACTGAAACATGGGCCGAACAGATTTCAGACATGGTCTCAGTTCCTTTATCGGCTCTCGACTCTTCTGGACGTTCACAATACCGCATTCATCACTCCCATTTATGACGAGTATGGAGAGATCAGTGGTATTTACACACCTCTTCCGAACAAGGTTGAAATAGTCCAGTACGGAGGCACTCCTTTCCTCCGGTATGAGTTCGCATGGGGAGAGAAAGCAGCCATCGAGTTGGAAAACTGCGGAATCATGACCAAGTTCCAATATGAATCTGATTTCTTCGGCTCGTCCAACACCGCTCTTCTTCCGACTATGGATTTGATCTCCATACAGACTCAGGGCATCCAAGAGGGTGTGAAGAGTGCTGCCACATACAGATTCATGGCGCAGCTCGCTAACTTCTCAAGCGCAGATGACCTTGCGAAAGAGCGCAAGAGATTCACCGCTGAGAACTTTGCGAAGGACGCAGAGGGAGGAGGACTCCTTCTGTTCCCCAACACCTACAAGGACATCAGGCAGATAGATGTGAAACCGTGGGTCGTTGATGCCGACCAGATGAATGCGATCAAGTCATCCGTCTATGAGTACTTCGGAGTCAACGAAGATGTCCTCACGAATAAAGCCTACGGTGATTCGTGGGCTGCGTTCTATGAGGGAGCAATCGAACCATTCGCAGTGCAGTTCTCTGAGGTAATGACAAAGATGTTATTCACTTTTAGGGAACAGTCACAGGGAAACAAAGTCATTGTTTCTGCCAATCGAATCCAGTACATGACCAACACTGAGAAACTGGCAGTCACAAATGGTTTTGCTGACAGAGGTATGGCAACAATAGACGAACTCAGAGAGATATGGAATCTTCCACCTCTTCCTGATGGAAAAGGAGAAGCAATTCCTATCAGAGGCGAATACTACGACCTGCGCAGCGGTGACAGGATCGAGAGCATGACAACCACAGAGGAAGAGAACAATGAATAAAGAAATACGGTCTTTTACTTTTGAGGTTCGTGCCGAACAGGATGAGAAGCACGGACACTACATCACTGGTCAACCAATCGTATACAACGAGAGAACAGACTTGGGTTGGTATGACGAGATCATTGAGGATGGCGCACTTGCAGAGACAGACCTGCGAGACGTTCGTTTCCTCATCAACCACAACACCGACATGATCCCTCTTGCAAGGTCGAGAAACAACAATGCCAATTCGACCATGCAGATGCAGGTTATACCTAATGTCGGCATGACCATCAGAGTTGACCTCGACACAGAGAACAACGCTGATTCAAGAAGCCTTTACTCAGCGGTAGAACGAGGAGACATCACCGGAATGTCGTTCATGTTCACCGTTGATAAAGATAGTTGGGACGATTTGGAAAGCGATCATCCGACAAGGCATGTTCGTTCAATCGGACGGGTCTTCGAAGTGAGCGCAGTCACGTTCCCTGCATATGAAGCAACATCTATTCAAGCAAGAGGACTTGCCGAAGCACTGGAGAGCGCAAAGGCATCACTGGAGAGTGCCAAATCCGAAGCGAGAGAGATAGAGCGCAAGAAACAGATCATTCGTATTTTAGCGGAGGTTTAACATGGATTTTTCTGGAATGACCGTTGAGGATCTTGAAGCAAGGAAACTTGCCATTGCATCTGAGGTCGAGAAAGAAGGTGCTGACCTTGACGCACTCGAAAACGAAGTGAGGGCAATCAAGGCAGAACTTGAGAGCAGAAGAGAAACTGCTCAGAAACAGGCAGAGATCCGCACACAGGTAGCGGAAGGCAGCGGAGAGGTTGTCGAGAATATCATTCCCAAAGAGGAGGAAAGAAAAATGTACAAAACTGATTCCATCGAATACAGAGATGCATGGACTAAGAAGATCATCGGCAGAGAATTGAATGAAGAGGAACGTGCTGCGCTGGCATCCGCAGGAGCAGTGATCCCCACAATGACCGTTAATGCGGTATGGGACAAGCTGACCGGAGATGCCGAACTGCTTGGCAAGGTGGACGTTTCTCAGTTCCCCACATATGTAAGGTTCCCGAAGGCAACAACGAAGGGCGCTGCTACTGCACAGGCAGTAGGCGGAACCATCACGGAGTCCAGTGATGTTGTCGGTTATATCGACCTGATCCCGAATGAATACGTCAAACTGCTCACTGTCGGCGCAGACATCGACCACATGGCAGTATCCGCAGTACATGACTGGATCGTGAACAACCTCGTTGAGTCCATCCGTGCAGAGATCAACAAGGACATCGTTGTCGGCACCGGCACGAACGAACTCAAGGGCATCCTTACATCCGTTTCCGCTGACTCTACTGCGATCCCTGCGACAGTAACTAAGGCATCTCTGCTCAAGATCATGGGCGCACTTGGCTCCAATTATCAGTCCGGTGCGGTATGGGTCATGACACCTGCCATGTTTTATGAGAACGTAATGACTATCACTCAGCTGAACGACTACATCATCAATGACGGCTTTTCCTTCCGTCTTTTCGGTCACGATGTCATCCTGATGAGCGAGTTGCTTGTCTCCACAAAGGAGACTATCCTCTATGGTGATCCGAAGGCATACAAGCTGAACATCTTCAAGCCTCTGGAGGTCAAGCCTTTCGAAACTGCTACTACCACGAACATCCAGTTCAGAGGCGCAACGCTGGCAGATGGCGAACTGATCGATTCTGCTGCATTCGTAAGATTCGCACAGGCATAAGCATGAGGAGGAGAAATCCTCCTCTTTTTGTGAGGTAAAGAAATGGTAAGCACTGGAATGATAGAGTCTGCAAAGAAAGCAGCACGAATAACCACAGACGCATATAACGATGAGGTAGACCGTCTCCTTAGTGCAGCACTCCTTGACATGGGTGTTGCAGGAGTTGAAGTACCAGAGGGCATAGATGATCTTGTGGCACAGTGCGCCATTACATACTTCCTCATGAACTTCGGTCAGCCGGACAGATACGACCAGTTAAAGCGGTCGTATGACGAGCAGAAGGCGCAGTTAAGTCACTGCACAGGGTATACAAGATGGACAGAGCAGACGTTATAACATTAATCCCTGTTACATACGCAAAAAACGCAGCAGGAGTCATGAAAAGCACCGAAGGCACACCAAGAGAAGTTCTTTGCACTGTTGAATCGGTCAGCAGGGCAGAGTTCTTTGAAGGAGGGCGTAACGGTCTTAATCCAGAGTATGTATTCAAAGTATTCTTTGCCGATTACGAAGACGAGCGGATCGTTGAGTACAACGGCAAGAGATACGGCATTTATCGGACATACTACGGAAAGAATGACACTGTGGAATTGTACGCAGAGAGAAAAGGTGGGACGAATGGCAGTAGTTAACAGTTCGAAAATGAATTTTGCCGAAGTAGTCCGAGATATGTTGGAAAAGCAGTATTACCCACAGGTGGCAGAGGTTACCACACAAGTTATCGGTGAGGTTGCAAAGGAATCAGTCAAGAAACTCAAACAGGGGTCACCGCAAGGGAAAAGTGGAAAATATGCCAAAGGCTGGACGAGCAAGGTCGAAACGGGACGTTTGACCACAGGTGCCACTGTTTACGGCAAGCACGGCACTTATCAACTGGCACACCTGCTTGAGAACGGTCATGCCCGAAGGGGTGGTGGTCGTAATGTTGACGGGATCACGCACATCAAACCTGTCGAAGAGTGGGCAATCGAAGAAACCTATCAGCGTATCTGTGAACGTTTGGAGGGATTGCCGTGACAAAAGAGCAAGTCAATACCATGTTGGAGTCCACTGGGATTCCCTGTGCATATTATCAGTTTGCAGATGATACGGGGCAGCAGCCTCCTTTCATCTGTTTTTATTTTGGTGACAGTAACGACCTGTCTGCGGACAACAGGAACTATTGCAAAATCAGACGGCTCGTCATTGAACTTTACACAGACGCAAAAGATTTTGCACTTGAAGAAACAGTAGAAAACACGCTGAACGAAAACGACCTTGTATACACACGTTTTGAAACCTCTTTGGATTCTGAACGGATGTACATGGTCGTTTTCAACACTTCGGTAGTCATTACGGAGGAATCAACATGAATAAAGTAAAGTACGGTTTGAAAAACGTACATTTCGCAATCGGGACTCCCACAGAGAGTGAGGGATTTACCTATGCAACACCCGTGCGCATTCCCGGTGCGGTAAACCTCTCCCTTGAGGCGCAGGGAGAATCCTCTCCTTTTTATGCTGATGACGGCACATACTTCATCGGCAACTCCAACAGTGGATATCAGGGAGATCTTGAGGTTGCCAAATTCCCTCTGGCATTCCGGACAGGAGTTCTGGGAGAGGCAGAGGACGGCAATGGAGTTGTATATGAGGATGCTGATGCACCTGTCGTTCACTTCGCACTCCTTTTCGAGTTCGATGGTGACGAGGCTGCCACCAGATATGTCATGTACAACTGCACGGCAACTCGTCCGTCTGTGGCATCGACCACAAAGACAGACACAACAGAGGTACAGACGGAGACTTCCACGATCACGGCAAAGTCAACATTTATCTCTGCACTTGAGAAGTACGTGCCGAAGGCATATGCAGAGAGATCACAGACACCTTATTCCACATGGTATGAGTCTGTCTATCTGCCTATCGCAAGCGAGTAAGGAGGATCTATGAAGGGGACAGTCAAAATCGGGGACAAGAACGTAGAGATGTTCGCCAATGCGCTCACTCCTGTGCTTTACAAGAGGATATTCCACAAGGATTTCCTCCTTGAATCGCAGAAGAAGGACATGGACATGACCATCTTCCAAGAGTTGGCATTTGTCATGGCGAAACAGGCGAATGCCACAAGCGCAAAGGAACTGATGAACGGACTTGGAATTGATGACTACTATGAGTGGTTAGGGAATTTCGAAGCAATGGAGATCATGGAGAAAGTCAATGAGATCTTTGCTCTCTACCACTCGCAGACGAAAACAACGTCCAAGTCAAAAAAAAATCCATAAAAACAGACCGTGAATTCAATACTGCGGTGTATATGCTCAGATGTATCGAGGTTGGCATTCCAATAGCTGACCTCGATTTTTTTGAGTATGGGGAGATTATCGACCTGATCATTGAGAAAAACAATGATTCAGAGAAATATGACCGAGTAGCATCGCAGGATGACTTCGACAATTTCAAAAGGATGTGACCAATGGCAGGTGCAAAGATCAAAGGCATCACTATCAACATTGGTGCGAATACAGACGAGTTCCAGAAGGGACTCTCAAAAATTAATAAAGAAACTAAGGAAACCTCGAACAAACTCCGTGACCTCAACAAGTTATTAAAACTTGATCCGAAGAACACCGAACTGCTTGAACAGAAGCAGAGGACGCTGACGGATGCGGTCAACCAGACAAACGAGCGCCTCAAACTGTCTAAGAATGCGCTTGAAGAACTCAAGAAGCAGAATCCCGACACCGTAACGAAGGAAATGGATGCCTTGCAGAGGCAGATTGCCGAAGATGAGGCACAGGTAAAGTCCTTAAACAAGGAATTGAAGAACTTCGGGTCTGTCGGCAAGCAACAGGCACAGGCATTTGGCAAGGAACTGCAAGAGGTCGGCAAGAAGGTTACTGAGGTAGGTTCGAAGGTAAAGGGAGTCGGTGATTCTCTTACCACTCATGTGACTGCTCCTATCGTGGCACTTGGTGGAGCATCACTTGCCGCGTTCAATGAGGTTGATGCGGGATACGACACAGTCATACAGAAGACGGGCGCAACAGGCGAAGCGGCTCAAAAGATGTATGACATCGTTGACCAATTGGCAACGACCATTCCAACCGATTTTGCGTCAGCGGGAGAAGCCGTTGGAGAAGTCAATACAAGGTTTGGTTTAACGGGTGACGCACTCTACGACCTTTCGGAGAAATTCATACAATTCTCTCAATTGAACAACACAGATGTCACAAGTTCCGTTGACAGTGTTCAGAAGGCACTCTCGGCATTTGGACTTGGAGCAGAGGACGCGGGCGCACTGCTTGATAGGCTAAACAAGACTGGACAGGATACGGGAGTAAGCGTTGATACTCTTACGAACGGTCTCATCCAAAACGGAGCGGCATTCCAAGAATTAGGACTTGATATTGACCAGTCAGTGGTCATGATGGGGCAACTTGAGAAGTCGGGCGCGAACGGTGAAACCGTCATGCAAGGACTTCGGAAAGCACTCAAGAATGCCGCAAAAGACGGCAAGCCGCTCAACGAAGCACTTGACGAATTGCAGAGTTCGATTGAGAACGGCACTGATGGCATGGACGGTCTTAATGCCGCCTACGAACTTTTCGGAAAGAGCGGTGACCAAATCTACAATGCCGTCAAGAATGGGTCTCTCGATTTTAGGGAGTTGGGGAACGCATCGTCAGAAGCGGCAGGCAGTGTATCAAGCACGTTCGAAGGGACTCTTGATCCTATCGACCAATGGAAACTGACTCTGAACGAACTCAAACTTACGGGCGCAGAGTTGGGCGCAACATTGGGAGAAGTTCTGTTACCCATCATCCAACAGGCAGGAGATGTTGTCCAGAGTTTGAGAGAAAAGTGGGAGGCACTGTCTCCCGAACAACAGAAACTGATCGAGCAGGTGGCGCTCGCTATTGCGGTGATAGGGCCTATCGTCTCAATTATCGGGTCGATCATAATGGGCATCGGTGGTCTGATAACTGCGGTGGGAACGATAACCGCAGTATTGGGCATAGGCGTAGGCGCATTCGCAGGAATCGTGGCTGCCATAGCTGCGGTGATTGCCATCATTGTTGTCTGCATAACTCACTGGGATCAGATAAAAGAGAAGGTCAAAGAGGTTTGGGAGTCCATATCTGAATACATGGCGAACCTCAAGGAGAACATCGCCAACAAGTGGAACGAGATAAAGCAGAACATTGCTGAGAAGATCCAGTCAATCAAACAGGACTTGCAGGAGAAATGGTCGCAGATTAAATCTGACATCGTGGCAAAGGTGACAGGCATCAAGACGGATGTGATCCAGAAGTTCACAACCATGAAGAGTGATGCCATTCAGAAGTTCACTGACATGAAGAATGACGCACTGCAAAAGATCATCGACCTCAAGGACGGCATCAAGAAAAAGATTGATGATATCAAAGGATTCTTCACTGACCTCGTCCTCAAGATCCCGACACCGGAACTGCCAAGTCTTCCTCACTTCTCGCTCGAAACATCGAGCAAAGAGATTCTGGGTAAGACGATAACGTATCCCACAGGGTTTGATGTTGAGTGGTACGCAAAAGCTATGTCAAATCCTTATCTGTTCACTCAGCCTACCATAGTAGGCGCAGGAGAAGCAGGAGCAGAGGTTATGTATGGTCGTGACAACCTCATGAGGGACATTGCCGTTGCAACGTCAGCAAACAACGATTCCCTTATTGAGGGCATGTACCTGGCTATGTCTCAGGCACTCAGACAGGCAGACCTCACGGTGGAGATAAACGAAAGAGAATTTGGAAGAATCGTAAGGGAGGCAAGACTATGAAAGTTCCTATAAAGTACATTGCCTCTTCTGGCAGAGAATATTCACTGATGTCTAACGGCATCAGGCAAAAAAACGCAAACTATCATAAATGGAAATGGGACGTTGAAGGAACCAAACTCCAATACGGAGTGAGGGTTGCAGGATTTTCGAGGGACGCAGGTAACTACGAAACCGAACTGTACATATCGGGTGGGCCTGTCGCACGGCAGAAATTCATCAACGACCTCCATGATGATTTTGAGAATGATGTAAGGAAAAACAAAACAGGCAGATTCGTATGGGGCAGTTATCATGCTGACGGATTCATCACATCCTCAGACACACATCCTGCGGATAACAACATCGAGACCGTGAACAAGATCACGATCTTCTGTCCTTATCCGTTCTGGATTGAGGAGTTGACCGTTTCAATGTATCCGTCACAGGCATCTGCGAGCAACTTCCTCGACTTTCCGTTTGATTTTCCTTTTGATTTCACACCTCCCACGATTGGGCAGAAGATCGTGAAATCAGACTTTCCGTTTGAGAGTGAGTTCCAAATGATTATCTATGGATTCGTGGATAATCCGAGAATCACTGTCAACGGATACAGTTATGTACTGTATACCACAATTCCACAGGGTGCTTACGTCATTATCGATTCAAAAGCGAAGACGATAATGCAGTACAACACCAATGGAACACGGACAAACATCTTCGATTACAGAAACAAAACCGACTCAGTGTTCCAGAGGATACCGAGCGGTAACCTAAACATCACATGGGACGCAAGTTTCGGTGTTGACTTGAAGATCTATCACGAACGGTCTGAACCTAGAGCGGAGGTGGTGACATGATTGTTGTTGCTGATGCGAATGGGGCAGACCTCAGAGCATTACAGTTTACCGAATATGATTTTGAGGTAGGTGATACAGAAAATTCATTCCTTGTCACCTGCCTCAGAAACGAGTGGGAGACCATCTACGATGGGTCAAGAATTTACATTCCTGACACTGAGTACGGTGGTCTTTTTAAACGTCTTAAAACCAACACGAAGAACGGCACCATCTCATGTGGAGGCTATACGTGGAGAGGGATGTTGCAAAACAAGGTCATCCGTCCTCTGTCCGGTCAGGACTATGCTTCTGACACGGGAGAGTTGAATGACATCATCGGAAGACGGGTGACTGAGGCATTCCCGAACCTGTTCGAGGGGTCTGACGAGTCCACTGGCATCACAGTGACCTACCAGTACAACCGATATGTGACCTTGTACGAAGGTTTGAAAGCAATGCTCAAATCGGTCGGGTACAAGATGCGGATCTCATACGACCAAGAGGACGGCAAGGTCAAGGTCGAAGCAGTACCCATTGAGGATTACTCGAACGAAATCGAGTATTCGAGTGACATGAATGCCGATTACTACATGACAAAAGAGGGCACAGGGGTCAATCATCTCATTTGCCTTGGACAGGGTGAACTGAAAGACAGAACTGTGGTTGACCTCTATGTGGATGCAAACGGGAACATCTCGCAGACACAAAGTCTCTTCGGAGAGGACGAGATCGTACAGGTCTATGACTACGCAGGCGCCTCAAGGGATGACCTCATTCAGTCGGGCATGGATCAGCTGAAAGAAGTCAGGAATCAGAACTCCTTCCGCATTGACCTTGAATCTACTAAGGATGTAGAGATTGGGGACATCGTAGGAGGAAGAGATTACACCTCAGGAATGAGGATGACCGCTCCCATCACCACAAAGGTGGTCACATGGAGGAACGGTTTCGAGAAGGTTGAATACAAATTATCTGATGATGTCACCATTGAACTTGGTGCGAGAAGCCTTATGAAGGTAAGCAGAAAGGCAGTCAAATGAACATTATCACAGGTTTCAAAAACGAACCGCACGTTACATCTCAACAGTTGCGGAACACAAACATTGCCACATTTGGAAGCACCGCGCAGATCCTCAATGTCGGAAGCAAGATGGGTGCTACAGTCATCTCTGCGAACGAGATTGAGATATCTGACGGTCTTTTGGTAGCAGAGGGATGCACGGCAGAGATTGAACGAGGTGTGACCGAATCGTTGGCAATTGATAACGGCACACAGGGTCAGCAGAGAATCGACCTCGTTGTCGCACGGTACACAAAGGACAGTGGAACAGGCGTGGAAGACATGAGTCTTGCGGTGGTCAAAGGGACACCTACTGCCTCGTCACCTGCTATTCCTTCGTATAACACAGGGTCGATAGCAGAGGGTGATTCTCCCGTTGATTTTCCTTTGTATCGGGTATACATCAACGGGATCAATATCGCATCGGTCGTAAGGATTGCCGACATCACAAACGGCATTGACGGCATCTCAGACAGGATGGGAGGGACGTTCCTTCCCAGTGGAACGAACATCGACAACCTCACAAAAGACTATTCCGGTTGGTGGGTGTACTCAAGGGCAGATGTGTCAGGCACGTTTCCTGTCGGTGATTCATACGGCACCATCGGTCATGTGCAGGGGTCTTCGCCCAACATCGCTATGCAGTTCCTGCGGTCGAACGCACAGGGCAGAGACAACCACGTTCTGTTCGCAAGGTTCAAGATGGACGGCACATGGGGGGCATGGAAGAGATACATTGACGGCAACACTGACGAACTTGAGATCACACGCATAGATAACAATTACGTCAACTCAACCGCCATCACGTATCTATCAGCGTCAAAAAAGAACGGTTTCCTCACGTTCAGAGGCAACATCCAGTTGACCGCTACGATGGGAACATCGGCGCATGAGATTGGCATCGCACGAATCAGCGAATGGTCGGGGAGGAATATGCTAGTCAATGTTCCTTCACAGGGGAACGCGGGAACACTTCTTGTCAACGTCACTACACAAGGCACAGTGATTATCTCCAATTATTCCGGTCAGGCTTGCAACGGTTGGTATCGTTTCGTGCTTACAATCCCTTGCACGGACGGCACTGAGTAAGGAGGTCATTCATGGCAATTCAGATTCTTAATACACAGATCACTCTGGATCTGTATGATTACGACAAAACTCCGGCCAAGATCAAGACGATCCAGCTTGACAGCAAGACCAGATACGTCGATGCGATCATCCAGTATCGTGGCGTGACATACGATATCGGACAGGATACAGAAGTGGTGCTGACCGTGATCCGCCCTGATGGGACCGGAGTACAGATCACCGGCGAGCCGATTGCACATACCGAATCATCTCCGGAAGGCGGGGCCGTAACGACATACGGCGCTTATGCGGAGTTTACTCCTGCAGCGCTGGCAAAGAAGGGCACGCTGAAGGCTTAGTTCATGCTGATAAGTGGTGATCAGGTAATGAGGACAGAGATCTTCACGATCGCCAATGAAGTAGCGTTGGACGAAAGCACAGACACATGGGCAGGAGAATATCAGGGATACAACCTCGATGAACTCGTCCAGAATGTCAACGAATCAGTGGCTACTGTCGAGGGGATGGAGCAGGATGTTACTGAGTTAAAGGAAGATTTAAGAGAATTGGGGGCGTAATAGATGGACACAGCCAAAATTATTAAAGGTGTGGTCAATTCGGGCAGATATACCGTGACCGCTCCGATTGTCAAAGAGGATTATGGTCTG
>Ga0326511_10003241_pt1 | contig 13092 bp, 13 predicted proteins | sample 0_2496_0518_D_FD_203701 | JGI IMG/M metagenome (GOLD analysis project Ga0326511, IMG submission 203701) | Bovine rumen microbial communities from UC Davis, California, United States - 0_2496_0518 | ecosystem: Host-associated > Mammals > Digestive system > Stomach > Rumen | place: USA... | reverse complement strand
TGGAAGACAGGGTGTGCATCGAAGCGAAACTGATTTTTTCGGACGGGTCTGCCTTCTCCACAGGCGGTGCACTGAACACTCCCTTTGAGAATGGTATCGTCAATCTCAACTGCGGCTGGGAAAGCGCCATCAACATCAACGATGTGCAGCGCATTGTTCTGGGCGACCTTGTTCTCTGGGAAGCAGAATAAAAGCAGGCCTTGAACATCACCCCGTTATTTTATGTATTTTCAATCTGTGGGAAGTATGCTATAATTTCATTATAACAATCAGACTTTGTGAAAAACAGAAAGGAGCTGAAAAATGAGCACAAGAGAGAAATGCGACTTGATTCTTGACACCTTACCGGAATTTCAGCTTGAACTTGTACTTGCTTATATTCAGGGATTGACAGCATCCACGGCAGCATCTGATGATGCCTATTGTGAAGCCCTCTATCAAAAGTATCTGGATGATCCTGACAAAGAGAATTTTGTTTCTGAGGAAGAATTATGTAAGGAACTCGGACTTGCCATATGAAGTATCAGATAGTCTATGACAAGCCCGCAGTCAAGTTTCTGAAAAGGCAAACGAAAGAGAAGCAGAAATGGATTATTGATGCTATTCGTCAGCTGCCTCATACCGGAGACATAAAAACTCTGGCTGGCCATCCCGGTGTGTTTCGCCTTCGGGTAGGCGGGTATCGTGTGATTCATTCAATTGAGAATGAGATTCTAATCATCCGTATCCTGGATATTGGAAATCGCGGAGATGTTTATAAATAGTGGTTTTTGCCGGTTCCTGTAATAAAGGAGCCGGCTTTCTATAATGGCAAAAAAGTTATCCGGTGTAAAATCTGACTTCCAATCCGTAGTATATAGGTGTACACGGAAAGAGGTGAACGGTATATGACAGATGAAGAGATCATCAGCCTGTTCTTTGAACGTTCAGAGCAGGCAATCTCCGAACTGGCAGCAAAGCACGGCAAGGCGGTCAGGAGAATCGTACGCAATATTCTCAGCGATGAGGAGGATGTCAAGGAATGCGTCAACGATACCTGGCTCGGTGTATGGAACAGCATCCCACCCAACCGACCTGACCCGCTGCGAGCCTACGTCTGCAGGATCGCGCGCAATCTTGCAGCAAAGAAGTATCATTCCAATACAGCGGAAAAAAGAAACAGCCAGTACGACTTCGCACTGGAAGAACTTGCAGAATGTATACCGGACCGCAGCACGGTAGAGGATACCGTGGCGGCAAAGGAGCTGACGGAAACCATCAATCGCTTTCTCGATACCCTCTCCTATGAGGACAAGTTCGTTTTCATGCGCCGCTACTGGTACGCCGATTCGCTTTCGGAAATCGCAGCTATGGCGGGAATGAGCTATCAATCCGCTGCCGTTCGCCTTCACCGCGTCAAAGGAAAGCTCAAAAAAGAACTACTGAAGGAAGGTGTGCCTGTATGAAACGGGAAACCATTTCCCTCGCACTGAACAGTCTGGATGATCGGCATATCACCGATACGGCGGTCTTTTCTCCCGAGAGGATACAGTGCTCACCGGAAAGGATCGTTTATATGAAAAGAAAACGGATTGTCACTTTTGCCCTGGCTGCAGCGCTGATGCTTGTTCTTGGGATCTCGGCCTTCGCAATCTGGGGAATTCCCCGCTTTACCGGAACCCATCCAATGCCCAAAACGGCGGAATATACCAACCTTTACGCACTTCCGGAGATTGAAAAGGATGTCGGCTATCCGGTTACGGTACCCGAACACTTTTCCAACGGTTATGCTTTCTCCATGCTCTGTGTAGACGGGGAGGCCGTGTTCGGGGAAAGCTATGAAGTACTGAAGGAATATTACAGCGTCCATGTGACCTACACCAGAGATGGCGAGCCGGATCTCAGTCTTTCTCTCAGCCCTGTGTTGGAATTTGAAAGCATCAGCGAAGCGCCCGTACGCACGCCGAGCGAGCAGCGCACGGTCAGCGGCGTAACAGTGGATCTGAACCGTGACCATTACAAGCTCGTCCCCGAGGATTACGAGAAAACGGAGGCCGATCTGGAACGGGAAGCTGCCGGACACTACTACATTTCCTTCGGCTCGGATCAGATTGAAGAACGCGAAGTTGCCTTTGCCGATTTCACGCTGGACAACGTAAGCTATACGCTGATGGACATGGCAGCAAAGGAAGCGTCTCTCGATACGCTCGCCCAGATGGCCGGTGAGATTATCGAGGAAGCCAAAGCATAGACACTTGCCATCAGAACCCGACCCATGATTTTGAGCGCCTCTTCGTGAAGGAAGAGGCGCTCAAATGCTTGTCCGGGGCGTTTGTTTTTTCGGTCAGATCACGCCCAGGGGGATGAGGATCACCAGCAGCAGGGCAACCAGGACCCATTCGATGATCAGAAAATGCTTCCGTTTTGCCGGTTCCATATCCGGCACATAGTTGCTCGCCAGGAAGAAGGGGATAACATAAGTCCCTGCGGATGTACAAACCTCTTTTTGCTTTTCCGGCAGTTTCTGGAATGGCAGAAAGGAAACAGCGAAAGCTGACAACAATACGGCCCCTCAGTCAGATAACGGCTGAGGGGCTTTCCCATCTGAGTCTTATTCCTCTGCGAAATCCGTATCCATGGCGACCTGCAGCGTGTAGCCGGGAAAGGCCTTCTGCACGTCGGCAACGACCTCATCGTACACCGCCCTGCGGTCTTTCGCATCAAAGCTGACCACGATATCAAAGCGCATGGATTTCTGATCCTTCACCAGGTAGAAGCCGTGAATCTGTTTGACATGCGGGTGCGAAAAGACAATCTCCTGTACCTTCCGGCGCGTCTCGATGACTTCTTCATCCCTGGTGTTCACCGAGTACACCCCGATCGCCGTCAGAATGACATGATGCTGATTGTAGACCGCGGTCTGGATGCTGCGGATCAGCTGATCCAGCTGGTCCGCAGAGCAGGTATCCGGCACCTCGATATGAATCGAGCCGTTCCAGGTGTCGGGACCGTAGTTGTTCAGCACCAGATCGTAGGCACCCTGGACCTGCGGGAAGCTGATGACCGTCTGGCGGATGCTTCTGGCCAGCTCCGGGTCGTTCCGCTCCCCGAGAATGCGGGAAATGGTATCGCGAAGCATCTCGATGCCCGACTTGATGATGACGAGGGAGATCACGGCGCCGAGCCAGGCCTCCAGAGAAACATGGAAAACCAGATAGATGCCCGCTGCCGCCAGCGTCGAGGCAGAGATGACGGAATCCAGCATGGCGTCCTTGCCGGAGTTGATGAGCGAGTCGGAGTTGACCCGCTCGCCCACCCGTTTGACATAGCGCCCCAGCAGAATTTTGACGACCACGGCGACCGCGACGATGATCAGAGAAACGGGCGTATAGTCCGGCGTTTCGGGATGGAAAATCTGCTTGACGGACTCTGCAAGCGATGTGATGCCGGCATAGAGCACGATCACGGAAATGATCATGGCGCTGAGATATTCCACGCGTCCGTAGCCGAAGGGATGCTTTTTATCCGGTTCCTTGCCGGCCAGTTTGGTGCCGATGATGGTAATGAGAGAACTGCCCGCATCCGAGATGTTGTTGACCGCGTCCAGCACGATGGCGATGGAATGGCTCATCAGGCCGATCACCGCCTTGAAAGCAGCGAGGAAAACATTGGCAACAATCCCGATGATGCTGGTCCGGATAATCGTTTTTTCGCGGGAGTCGGGTATCCCGGCCGCCCCGGCATTCACCGGCAGGCCGTCAGTACGATCCGCCATAATTACAGCGCGGCAGCAACCGCGTTTCTGACCTCCTTCATGTCGGCAGTCGGCTCAAAGCGGGCGATCACATTGCCCTCACGGTCAATCAGGAACTTCGTAAAGTTCCACTTGATATAGGCTTTGTCGCCGAAGGCCTTGTTGTTCATATCGGCAAACTTGGTCAGCGCGGCGTTTTTCAGCCCCTTGCCGAAGCCTGCAAAGGGCTTTTCGGCCGCAAGCCAGGCATAAAGCGGCTCGGCATTTTCGCCGTTGACGTCAATCTTGGCAAACTGCGGGAAGTCGGCACCGAACTTCAGCGTGCAGAACTGGTGAATCTCGTCGGCATCGCCGGGCGCCTGGTTGGCAAACTGGTTGCAGGGGAAGTCCAGGATCTCGAGGCCCTGGTCCTTCATGTCCTTATACATCGCCTCCAGCGGCTCGTAATGCGGGGTGAAGCCGCAGCCGGTCGCCGTATTGACGATCAGGAGGACCTTGCCCTGATACTCCGCCAGGCTGACCTCGTTGCCCATTCTGTCCTTCACCGTAAAATCATAGACTGTTTTCATGTTTCTGCTCCTTTCGTGTGTTCGGGTTTTCATAGCCCTGGTTATCTAAAAGCTCATACAGCAAAGCATAAAGCTGTCCTGCCTTCTCCGGCGGCAGATCGATGCAGGCGGCGACCTTTCGGGGGATCTCCTTCGCCTTTTCCTGCAGCTGCCTGCCCGCCTCCGTGAGGCTGATCACAACAATGCGCTCATCCTCGTGACTTCTCTGCCGTTCAATATACCCGGCCTGCTCCATCTTCTTCAGAAGGGGGGAGAGCGTGCCGTTGTCCAGCATCAGCCTTTCACCGATCTCGCCGACGGGAATGCCGTCCTTTTCCCACAGAACCAGAAAGACGACATACTGCGTATAGGTCAGCCCCAGCGGCTTCAGGCAGGGCGTATACAGACCGGTCACATTCCGCGCAGCGGCGTAGAGCGGAAAACACAGCTGATTGGAAAGCTTCATCGCCTCCCGATCATTCTCATCCATGCGTTTGACTCTCCCTTTTGTTTGATGCAATTATATTTTATCAAATGTTTCTGCCGCTGTCAAGCCCCTTTTCGAAAAAAAACCGAAAGGGGGCCGTGAAGAAAACCGTCTTCTTCTGCTGTCCGGTAAGGGCAGGAGGCAAAAGGAAGCCTCCTTCGGCTTTACAGCATCTCGGCGGCTTCGTAAATCAGCCGCTCGCTCTTATCCCAGCCGAGGCAGGCGTCCGTGATGCTCTTCCCGTATACGCCTCCGCCCACCGGCTGATTTCCGTCCTCCAGATAGCTTTCGATCATGAAGCCCTTGACCAGCTTTCTGATCCCGGGATTGCTCCGGCCGGAGAGCAGGACCTCTTTCAGGATCCTGGGCTGTTCAAAGGGGTTCTTCCCGCTGTTTGCGTGGTTGCAGTCGATGACCGCCGCCGGGTTTCGGAGCTCCCAGCGGGCATACAGTTCTTCCAGATGGCGGAGGGTCTCATAGTGATAATTCGGATGCGAAATGCCCTGCTGATTCACGTATCCGCGAAGGATTGCGTGGGCATAATGGTTTCCCAGAGAATGCCCTTCCCAGCTGCGGTAGATGAAATCGTGCTGATGCTGCGCCGCCAGGATCCCGTTCATCATGACCGTCAGATCGCCGCTGGTCGGATTCTTCATGCCGACCGGACAGTCAACGGCGCTGGCGGTCAGGCGGTGCTGCTGGTCCTCCACGCTCCTGGCCCCGACCGCGACATAGCCCAGCAGGTCGTCCAGGTACGGATAGTTCTCCGGATACAGCATCTCATCCGCCCCGGCAAAACCCGTTTCCTTCACTACGCGCATATGCAGTTCCCGCGTGGTGATAATCCCCCGCAGGAGGTTCGGACGGGCATTCGGATCCGGCTGATGGACCAGGCCCTTATAGCCTTCGCCGGTGGTGCGGGGTTTGTTCGTATAGATTCTCGGAACGATCAGGATCCGGTCCTTTACCTTTTCCTGGACCGGAACCAGACGGGAGACATAATCAAGGACGCTGTCCTCACTGTCGGCGGAGCAGGGACCGATGATCAGCACGATCCGGTCGCTCTGCCCGGAGAGAATCGCCTTCAGCTCCGCGGTCTGCTTTTTCACCGCGGCAGCAAGCGCCTCGGACAGAGGCAGCATGTCTTTGGTTTCTGTGGGGTCCGGCAGCTTCCGGCTGAACTCCATTCTCACGGTCTTTCACTCTCCTTCCGGGATGACTTCGCTTTGCCGTCAGCTTTTCTCGGCTTCCGACAGCACCTCCGCCGCCGTGTACCGCCCGACAACCTTCATCATCGGGCAGACGCCTCTCAGGGCATTGAGCATCCGCTGGCCGTTCTCGGAGCTGTCATTCCCCTCCAGCTCGGCATAGAAATAATAGTTCCACGGGAGGTCGTGCATCGGGCGTGAGCGCAGGACCCGCATGTTGAAGTTATAGGCACTGATAAGATTGATCGCCTTGGCGAGGCCGCCGACCTCATCCTTTACGGTAAACAGGATCAGGAAGGCGCCCTTGTCGTGCCCGGCGGCAGCCGGATATTCCACCCGGGAGAAGACGGCAAAGCGCGTGGTGTTCAGCCGGCTCTCGTTGATGTCATGATCCAGCAGCTGCAGCCCGTAGAGCTGTGCCGTCTCGGCGCCGGCGATCGCCCCGACAGACGGGTCGCCTCCCTCCGCCGTCTCTTTGGCAGCCATGGCCGTGTTCGACGCGCTCTTCGTGCAGTAGCCGTGCCTGCGGATGTAAGGCTGGCACTGAGCCAGGGCCTGGGGATGGCTGATCACGGTCCGGATGTCCTCGGCCTTTGCCCCCGGCAGACCCAGCAGATTCTGCGTGACCGGGAGGTCATAGACGCCGTTGACGTGCAGGTTTCCGGAGAACATCAGGTCCAGAACCTGTCCCACCTCGCCGGCATAGCTGTTTTCGATCGGAAGCACGGCAAGGTCGCACTCGCCCTTTTCCACGGCGCTGTAGGCATCCTCAAAGGAAGGGTACGGAAGCTTTGTCCCGTCCGGGAAGATGCGCATCGCCGCAATATGCCCGAAGGCGCCCTCCACGCCGCTGTACGCGACGCGCAGACCCTCCATCAGATAATGCTGCCACCGCGTGCTGACCGTCAGCACATCCTGCAGAAAGCTCAGGTAAAACGAGCGCTGCGCTTCCTCCTCCACGCCGGGCGTCAGCTCTGACAGGGTCCGCTGTTCCAGCTCTCTGTCCTCCGCGGGAAGGCCCCGCTCCTTCTTCCAGCGGGCCAGTGCGCGCAGGGCCTCCAGCCGCTGAAGAAACAGCGCTCTCATCTGCAGGTCTGTGGCTCGGACCCGTTCTTCGGCATCCTTCAGCGCAGCGATGCTCTCGGCGGCGGTCTCCTGCTGTCTGTCCCTGTTCATCCTGTTCGGCTCCCCTTTCGCTCCGGAGGGTTTCAATCGGTACGGATCGGATCCGCATCCCTTTTGTTCCTTCCCTGCTTCCCTGCTTTTTCATGGAATTCTATTTTGATACCATACTAAAAAAAACCGCAGAATGCAAGAAAACTTTGGAATTTCTGCGGAAGCCCCGCCTGCACTTGACTTGTTCCCGCCTTTCCTGCTATTATCATGAACAGCAAAAAACGGAAAGGAGAAAACCAATGGCAAAGGTACTTTTACTGAACGGGAGCCCCCGGGCGCACGGCTGCACGGCCACCGCGCTGGAGGAAATGATCAAAACCTTTGAGGAGGAAGGGATCGAAACCGAGCTCATCCAGATCGGGAACAAAAACATCCGCGGCTGCATCGCCTGCAACAAATGCGACGAGCTGGGAAAATGCGTGTTTGACGATCTGGTGAACGAGGTGGCGCAGAAGCTGGACGAGGCCGACGGCCTCGTGGTGGGCAGCCCCGTCTATTACAGCTCGCCCAACGGAACCGTCCTCTCCTTTATGGACCGGCTGTTCTACAGCACGGGCAACGCCAACAACCACGTGCCCAAGCACATGAAGGTCGGCGCCGCGGTCGTGTCCTGCCGCCGCGGCGGCAACACCGCAAGCTTTGACGTGCTGAACAAGTATTTCAGCATCAGCGGCATGCCCATCGCCACCAGCACCTACTGGAACCAGGTGCACGGATTCTCGGCGGAGGACGTGAAGAAGGACCTGGAGGGCCTGCAGACCATGCGCAATCTGGCCCGCAGCATGGCGTTCATGATCCGGGCCTTTGCGGACGCCAAAGAGAAATACGGCCTTCCGGTGCTGGAGCACGAGAGCGTTACCAGCTTCCCGGACGGGAAATAAGCGGGCGGCAGTGCCGCACAGTTTCGGGGCGGAAAGAAAACCTGCTTTCAGGGAGTGATGCACGTGGAAAAAACGGTCCCCAGATTCGATATGCAGCGGCCGCCGGTCCGCACCCGGTGGTATCTCCGGCCGCTGACCTGGCTTCTCAGCGCGCCCGCGGCCCTGAAACACCGGACCGTGATCCGGAAAACCGGGATGGAGAATATAAAGCCGCCCTATGTCCTGCTCTGCAATCACAACGCCTTCATGGACTTCAAGGTGGCGACCATGGCCATGTTCCCCCACCGGGCCAACTACATCGTCGCCATCGACGGCTTCATCGGGCGGGAATGGCTTCTGCGGGACGTCGGCTGCATCTGCAAGCGCAAGTTTACAAACGACATCACCCTGATCCGGCAGCTCCGCCAGGTGATAAAAAACGGGGATATCGCCGTGATTTATCCCGAAGCGCGCTACTCCCTCTGCGGGACCACGGCCGTGCTGCCGGCCTCGCTGGGGAAGCTCTGCCGCATGCTGGGCGTGCCGGTCGTGACGCTCATCTGTCACGGGCACCACGTGAACTCGCCCTTCTGGAACCTGCGCGAGCGGAATGTCGCGCCGACCGAGGCCGAGATGTCCCTGCTGTTCACGCCGCAGGATCTGAAGGACCTGCCGGTTGACGAACTCAACCGGCGCATAGTCGAGGCTTTTCAGTACGACGATTTCGCCTGGCAGAAGGAGCGCGGTATCCGGACGCCCTATCCCGGGCGGGCGGAGGGCCTGCACAAGGTGCTGTACCAGTGTCCCGCCTGCGGCAGGGAGTATCGGATGACGTCCGAGGGAACACAGCTCCGCTGTACCGCCTGCGGGAAAAGCTGGACCATGACGGAGCTGGGCGAGCTCCGGGCAGATGAGGGTGAGACGGAGTTTTCGCACATTCCCGACTGGTACGAGTGGGAGAGAGAAAATGTCCGCCGCGAGGTGGAGGCCGGCAGTTACTCTACCGGGGTGCTTCCCGTCCGGGTGGACTCGCTACCCAATGCCAGACGCTTTCTCAGGCTGGGAGAGGGGACGATGGTCCACGACATGAACGGCTTTGCCGTCCGGGGGACCACGCCGGAGGGCGAGCCCTTCGAGATGATCAAGAATGTCCCGAGCCTCTATTCCTGCCACATCGAGTACGAGTATCTGGGCAAATACGGCGACTGCGTGGATCTGAACACGCTGGAGGACACCTGGTACATCTATCCGCATGACTGCGACTTTTCGGTCACGAAAATGGCCCTGGCCACCGAGGAGCTGTATTTTGCCTACCGGCGGAGCATCGGCCGGCCCTGCCAGCCCGGCCTTGCCTGATCGGTGTCGGCAAGCCTGACCGTATGGAAAACCCCGTTCCCTGGCTGTCAGGGAACGGGGTCGCTGTTTTTGCAGGGCTTATTCGGCAGCCAGTCTCTTGTACTTGGCGTAGCGGCGGGCGGTGAAGTCCTCCGCCTCGGCGAAGAGCTGTTCGGCGCGCTCGGGGAAGGTACGGGTCAGGGACGAGAAGCGGACCTCGCCCATCATGTACTCGCGCAGCTTGCCGTTCGGCTCGCCCGAGTCGAGCTGGAAGGGGTTCTTTCCCTCCTCTTCGCGCTCCGGATTGTAGCGCCACAGCGGCCAGAAGCCGCACTCGGTCGCCGCCTTGCCCTCGTCCATCGCTTTGGACATGCCCTTGGAGAGGCCGTGGTTGATGCAGGGCGCATAGGCGATGACGATGGAGGGACCGTGCCAGGCGGCCGCTTCCTTCAGGCACTTGATGGTGTGCTCGGGATTGGCCCCGAGGTTGACCTGAGCGACATAGATATAGCCGTAGGACGAGAGAATCAGACCCAGGTCCTTCTTCGGAGTCGCCTTGCCGGCTGCCGCGAACTGGACCGAGGCACCGATCGGGGTCGCCTTGGAGGACTGTCCGCCGGTGTTGGCATAGAGCTCGTTATCGAGGACCAGGACGTTGACGTCCATGCCGGTCGCCATGACATGGTCAAGGCCGCCGTAGCCGATATCGTAGGCCCAGCCGTCGCCGCCGACCATCCAGATGGCCTTTTTGGTCAGGCTGTCCTGACGTTTGCGCAGGAAGTCGATGTCGGCGCTGTCCTCCTTCGAAGCCGAAAGGGCCTTGCGCACCGCATCGGAGAGCGCCTCGGTCTTTTCGCCGTCGTCGCCCTCGTCCAGCCAGGCCTGCAGCGCGGCCTTCAGCGTCTCGTCGGCGGAAGCCTCGATCACGTTTCGGGCGTGCATCTTGCTCTGTTCGCGCATCTGCTCAGCCGAAAGGCTGATACCGAGGGCAAACTCGGCGTTGTTCTCAAACAGCGAGTTTGAGAAGGCGGGGCCGAAGCCGCGGGAGGTCACCGTCTGCGGGAAGGTCGGGGCGAAGAAGCCGTAGGCCTGTGAGCAGCCGGTGGCGTTGGCGGTGTACATGCGGTCGCCGAAGAGCTGGGTCAGCAGCTTGATATAGGGCGTCTCGCCGCAGCCCGGGCAGGCGCCCGAGAACTCATAGAGCGGCTGTTCGTACTGGCTGCCCTTGGCAGAAAACTTCGTCATGGGGTTCTTCTTCTCGGAGAGGGTCAGGCAGTAATCCCAGTTTTTCTGCTCCCCGCGGACATCGTCCAGCGGCACCATGGTCAGGGCCTTTTCCTTCGCCGGGCAGACGTTCACGCAGCTGCCGCAGCCCTGGCAGTCGAGCACGCCGACCTGAATGCGGTAGCGCAGGCCTTCAAAGCCCTTTCCGACCGCCGCTTTGGTCTCGCAGCTCTCCGGTGCGGCTTTGGCCTCGTCCCCGGTGAACAGGAAGGGGCGAATGGCCGCGTGCGGGCAGACCAGCGAGCAGCGGTTGCAGCCGATGCACTTCGCAGGATCCCAGACCGGGACGTTGTCGGCCACACCGCGCTTTTCGTATTTCGCCATGGCGATGGGCATGACGCCGTCGGCATATTCGGTGAAGGTGCTGACCGGGATGTTGTCGCCGTCAGCCCGGTTCATCGGCATCAGGACCTTCCGGACATAACTCGGCAGGCTTTCATCCACGACCGGCACTTCGTCCTGAAGCTTGGCCCATTCGGCCGGAATGTCGATCTTCACGGCGTCGGTCAGACCGCGCTCGATGGCAGCGAGGTTCATGTTGACGATCTTTTCGCCCTTCTTCGAGAAGGTCTTGACGACGGCTTGCTTCATATACTTCTCCGCCTCGTCGATGGGGAGCACGCCCGAGAGCTTGAAGAAGGCAGCCTGCAGAACCGTGCTGGTGCGGTTGCCGAGGCCGATCTCGGCCGCGATGTCGGTGGCGTCGATGGTATAGAACTGCACCCCGCGCTCCGCCAGCAGGCGCTTGGCGCGATTCGGCAGATTGCGGGCCAGGGCCTCGCCCTTCCAGCGGGTGTTCAGCAAGAAGATGCCGCCGGGCTTGACCTCGCTGACGATGTCATAGCTCTGCATGTAGCTCTGCTTATGGCAGGCGACGAAGTCGGCCATCGTGACATAGTAGGTCGAGCGGATCGGCTCGTGCCCGAAGCGCAGGTGGCTGCGCGTCAGGCCGCCGGATTTCTTCGCGTCATACTGGAAATAGGCCTGGACGTACTGGTCGGTATTGTCGCCGATGATCTTGCAGGAGTTCTTGTTGGCGCCGACGGTTCCGTCCGAGCCGAGGCCCCAGAACTTGCAGGAAATGATCGACTTGCCGGCGGTGACGATGTTCTCGCCGACCGGGAGGGACAGGTGAGTCACGTCGTCGTTGATGCCGACGGTGAAGTGGTTTTTCTTCTCGCCCTTCATGTTGTCAAAGACGGCCTTGATCTGCGCCGGGGTCGTGTCCTTCGAAGAGAGGCCGTAGCGGCCGCCGAGAACCTGAATCCCGCGCCCGCCCTCGAGAACGGCTGTGCAGACATCTTCGTACAGCGGCTCGCCGAGCGCGCCGGGCTCCTTGGTGCGGTCCAGTGCGGTCAGAATCCGGCAGCTTGCCGGGATCGCCGCCAGCAGGTGCTGCATGGAGAAGGGACGGTACAGATGGACCTGAATGAAGCCGACCTTTTCGCCGCGCCCGGTCAGGTAGTCCACCACCTCGCGGGCAGCCTCGCAGACCGAGCCCATGGCCACGATGACGCGTTCGGCATCGGGGGCCCCGAAGTAGTTGAACAGTCTGTAGTCGCGGCCGGTCAGGGCGGACATTTTCTCCATATACGCTTCCACAACGGCGGGGAAAGCAAAGTAGGCCGGGTTCACGGCCTCGCGGTGCTGGAAGAAGATATCGTCGTTCTCGCCGCTGTTGCGGATGGTCGGGTGCTCGGGGTTCAGGGCGCGGTCACGGAACTTCTGCAGCTCGTCCCAGTCCACCATGGTTCTCAGGTCTTCAAAGTCGAGCACCTCGATCTTCTGGATCTCGTGGCTGGTGCGGAAGCCGTCAAAGAAATGCTGCACCGGCATGTGCCCTTTGATCGCGCTCAGATGCGCCACGGCGCCCATGTCCATGGCCTCCTGCACGCTGGAAGAGGCGAGCTGTGCCCAACCGATCTGGCGGCAGGCCATCACGTCCGAATGGTCACCGAAAATGGACACCGATTCCGTCGCCACGCTGCGTGCGGCGACATGCATGACCGCGGGAAGCTGCAGACCGGCGATGCGGTACATCGGCGGGATCATCAGCATCAGGCCCTGCGCAGAGGTATAGGTCGTCGCAAGCGAGCCCGCCTCCAGTGCGCCCTGAATGCCGGCGCAGGCGCCGGATTCGGCCTGCATCTCCATCAGACGGACCTGAGAACCGAAAAGGTTCTTCATGCCGTGGGCAGACCATTCATCCACGTGATTCGCCATCGGACTGGACGGGGTAATGGGATAGATCGTCGCAACCTCGGTAAAGGCATAGCTTGCGTAGGCGGCAGCCTCGTTGCCGTCCATGGACTTGAATACTTTCTTGCCGGACAAAATTGTCATCCTCCTTGTTGTTGTATTACGGGATTCCCCGTAAACGCTGGCTGTTCTTATTGTACTCCTCCGGGCGGGGAACTGCAACGGGATTCTTTCAAAAACGCGTTCCCCATGCTGCTTTTCA